>Ga0116226_10000042_pt1 | contig 83260 bp, 69 predicted proteins | sample S1TSphfallax_FD_89692 | JGI IMG/M metagenome (GOLD analysis project Ga0116226, IMG submission 89692) | Host-associated microbial communities from peat moss isolated from Minnesota, USA - S1T2_Fa - Sphagnum fallax MG | ecosystem: Host-associated > Plants > Peat moss > Unclassified | place: USA... | reverse complement strand
TGCAAATTAACGCGCAGCATGCCACACCGGTATCCTCGGATATCGTCACCGAGACGCTGGATGCCGCACTCTCGATCACCGGCGCGCTACGCGGCCAGATGACGCTGGGCGGCAAGATAAAAATCGACGCGGAGAACATCAATATTCCAAAATCGTTGCCGCCGAGTGTTGCGAATTTGCCGTTCATCAATGCGGGGGAAAAACCACCGCCGCCGCCAGCACCGCCGCCACCCATTAACCTGAATTTGACGGTGAGTGCCAAGAACCAGATTTTCGTGCGCGGCGATGGGTTGTTCGCCGAGCTGGGCGGCAGGCTGCGCATCACAGGTACGGCGGCGGACCCGGACCCGGAGGGCGGGTTCGACCTGATCCGCGGGAATTTCTCGCTGGCGGGGAAGACGCTGCAATTCACGCAAGGCACCGTCAGCTTCAATGGTGACGGGTTCATGCCGACGCTGGACCTGGAAGCCTCGACCGTGACGACGGATAACAACACAACAGCGACTCTGATCGTCGGCGGCACGGCGGCCAAGCCGACGATCACGCTGAGCAGTTCTCCGCCTTTGCCCTCCGATGAAATTCTTGCGCAGCTATTATTCGGACAAAGCACGTCGAGCCTGACGCCGTTTCAGGCAGCCTCCCTCGCGGCGGCACTGGCGCAGATTTCGGGTGTGGGCGGCGGTGGAAATCCGCTGGATTCCGTGCGCAATGCGCTGGGGCTGGACGAGCTGTCGCTGGGCGGCAGCGGCGGCGGGCCGCCTTCCATCCAGGCCGGGCGTTACGTGGCGCCGGGGGTTTATGTTGGCGCGACGCAGGCAACGAATGGCCAAGGTACGCAAGCCACCGTACAGGTGAATTTGTACAAGGGGCTGAAGCTGCAGACCGCGACGGGGACGGGCAGTGCGGGGGGCAATGCGAGCAGTGTCGGGCTGACCTATCAGTTCAATTATTGAGCTGGGATCGGAAGGTTCTACTGCCGCTCGCGCGTTGCGGAGAAGGTGATTTCGGGGAAGTTTTCCTTCATGCGGTTCAGCTCCCAGCTATTGCGCACCAGATAAACCGGCGCGCCTTCGCGGTCTTCGCTCATCGCCGATTTGTTCAACTCGATAAAGGTCTTGAGCCGCGCTGCATCGGTTGAAAATATCCAGCGCGCGGTATCGAACGGTGCCGCCTCGAAGGCGACCGGGACGGAATATTCCTGCTCGATCCGGCTGGAGAGCACGTCCAGCTGCAGCGCGCCAACGACGCCGACGATCCAGTCCGAGCCGGACATCGGGCGGAAGACCTGGGTAACGCCTTCCTCCGCCAGATCTTCCAGCGCCTTGCGCAGCTGCTTGGTGCGCATCGGGTCGGCAAGGCGCACGCGGCGCAGGATTTCAGGGGCGAAATCCGGAATGCCGGTGAAGCGCAAGGTCTCGCCTTCCGTCAGCGTGTCACCGACGCGCAGCGTGCCGTGATTGGGAATGCCGATAATGTCGCCGGGATAGGCTTCCTCAGCCAGAGAACGGTCTTGCGCGAAGAAGAAGATCGGCGCCTGGATCGCCATCGGCTTATGCGTGCGCGAATGCACGAGTTTCATGCCGCGCGTGAACTTGCCCGAGCAGATGCGGGTGAAGGCGATGCGGTCGCGGTGCTGCGGGTCCATATTCGCCTGCACTTTGAAGACGAAGCCGGTGACAGGCGTCTCCTCGGGTTCCACCACCCGGATATCAGCCGCACGGGGCTGCGGGGCGGGCGCGTTGGCGACAAGCCCCTCCAACAATTCGCGCACCGAATAATCCTTCAGCGCCGAGCCGAAATAAACCGGCGTGAGATGGCCTTCCGAGAAGGATTGCAGGTCGAAAGGCGGAAAAGCGGCGCGGATGAGTTCCACATCCTCTTTCAGCTGGGCCTGCTGGTCGTCAGGGATGTGAAATTTCTGGCCGCGCTCCTCCTGGCCGGGCTTCACGGCGGAGACCAGGCGGTCATTCGTGAGGTCGAAACAGCCGCGGAACAGCCCGCCCGTGCCGATCGGCCAGACCATCGGCGAGATATCCAAGGCCAGGGTATTGGCGATTTCGTCCAGCAGCTCGAACGGGTTCTGCCCCTCGCGGTCCACCTTGTTAATGAAGGTGGTGATAGGGATGTTGCGCAGGCGGCAGACTTCGAAGAGTTTTTTGGTCTGCAGCTCGATGCCTTTGGCGGCGTCGATCACCATCACCGCGCTGTCCACCGCCGTAAGGGTCCGATAGGTATCCTCGGAGAAATCTTCGTGGCCTGGCGTATCTAGCAGGTTGAATACGGCGCCGCCGAATTCGAAGGTCATGACCGAGCTGGTGACCGAAATGCCTCGCTGACGCTCGATTTTCATCCAGTCGGAGCGCGTCTGCCGGCGGTCCTGCCGCGCCTTCACCATGCCGGCCTCGCGGATCGCGCCGCCGAACAGCAGCAGCTTTTCCGTCAGCGTGGTTTTGCCGGCATCCGGATGGGAGATGATGGCGAAGGTGCGCCGGGGCGGAATGCCGGTGGCGGTCTCGATGGTTTTAACGGCCTGGTCCATCCGGCGCACCTACCAAGTTTTTGGGCCCAGCGCTATTGGCCCACCACAACCTCGCTATGCCAAACATGGGGCGGGCTCGCGAAAAACCCGCCGACATTGCCGCGCCAGAGCTGAAAATCCGGCGAGGCGCGGAATGCATTATGGGCGTCCACACTGTCCCAATGGATGTTCAGGACAAAATGGCTGGGCTGCTCGATCGAGCGATGCAGCCAGACCTTATGCGCGCCGCCGCGCAGGAAAATCGGCCGGCTGGCTTCGACACCGGCGATGAAGTCCTGCTCGGTGCCGGGTTTGACGTCGATTTCGGCGAATTCTGTAACCATGTAGGCCCCTTCAAAAACTTGTTGTCATTGCGAGCGAAGCGAAGCAATCCATCTTTCGCACAACCCGCAGTTTATATTTTGGCGAAAGAGAGAATGGGACAACCTATACAGGTGTCTCACCTGACCTGATCAAATGTATTTGGCAGCATAAAAAACGGAATTGCAGGTTCTGCACCCCCGTCTGAAGCGAGCGCTAAGCCTCCACCGTCTTATACACCTGTTCGCCCAGGCCCTGGACGCCGACGCGCAGCGTCTGGCCGGGATAAAGGAAGATGGGGTTGGGCTTGATGCCGAGGCCGACACCGGGCGGCGTGCCGGTGGCGATGATGTCCCCGGGATGCAGGGTGATGAACTGGCTGACATAGCTCACCAGCATCCGCACGCCAAAGACCATGGTACGGGTATTGCCGTTCTGCATCCGCTTGCCGTCCACCTCGGTCCATAAATCAAGGTTTTGCGGGTCCGGCACCTCGTCCTTGGTGACAAGATAAGGGCCGACGGGGCCGAACGTGTCGCAGCCTTTGCCCTTGTCCCAGGTGCCTGAGCGCTCGGACTGGTATTCGCGTTCGCTCACATCGTTCACGGTGCAATAGCCGGCGACATGTTCCATGGCGTCCGCCTCGCTCACGTAAGCGGCTTTGGTGCCGATGACGACGCCGAGTTCGACCTCCCAATCGGTTTTTTTGGACCCGCGCGGGATGCGGATGTCATCGAACGGGCCGCTGAAGGCGGAGAGGGATTTCAGGAAGACGATCGGCTCCTTGGGAATTTTGCCGCCGGTCTCGGCCGCATGGTCTGCATAGTTCAGTCCGATGCAGACAAAATTCAGCGGCCTGGGAATCGCCGGGCCGATGCGCCGCTCGGCTTTGAGAATCGGCAGTTTCTCGGGGTCCAGATTTTGCAGTTGCGAAATCCATTCCGGGCTCAGCGCATCGCCGGTGACGCCCACCAGCGCGTCGTCCAGCGTGCGGATCTGCCCGGCAGAATCCAGCACGCCCCATTTTTCCGCATGCGGATCGCCGTAACGAAGAAGCTTCATGGTGCGTTTCCTTAAAAATTCGCAATGAGCGGAAAGCTCATTGCTGGGTGGCAAACATAGCCCGTGTCAAAGCCGATGTTTCATATTACCAATATGTGCCTTCTAGGGAGAAACTTAAATACAATGCCGCTATTTGCACTCCACGCGATTGACCGTCCCGGCGCGTTGCCGCATCGGATGGAACATTATGCTGCGCACCGCGCGTTTATTGAAACCGAAGGAGAGCACGGCATTACGGTGGTTTTGTCCGGCCCGTTACAGTCCGACGATGGTGAGGTGATGACCGGATCGCTGTTCATCATCGAAGCTCCGGACCGTGAAACGGTCGAAGCGTTTGCCAAGGCGGATCCGTTTTGCCGTGAAAACGTCTGGGGCGAAATCAGCATCACACGCTTCCATCGCCGCAAAGGCTGAACGCTGGCGAAAGGCGCATTTGTTAGAATGCGTACTTACTAGACGTGCGTTATTAACTGCGGATTGGTTTGTCACATAGTGCGGCGGCTGAAAAGTCCGCCAGAAAAAAGGCCGGTCCTTGAGGACCGGCCAGCACCTCTTTCGATGCCTATATTTGCTCCCTAAACTTGGCGGCTGACATTTATCGATGTGTTCGTCAGAGATGATCGATCACTCACCATTCATGCCACGGACGGGAATGTGGCGGAAAAAAGACGGGCGCGCAAGTCCCCACATGTTCTTTGATGCATGTTCTGGGGCGCGGGTGACATTTTTTTTCATCTTTTTTTACCCCAGGAGGGTTTTCAACGCATCGACGGCCGCGCGGATTTCTTCCGCGGCCTGGGTGGAGGGTCCGGCCTCGGTCACGCCGAGCCCGTCCGCGAAGGCGTTGGCATAGCCCGCACGATTCGCAAGTGCTGCTGCCAGCACCACGAGGCCGCGCGCTGCGATCTCGGCTTCCATCCGCTTACGTAAACGCGAGGCTGCCGGGGCGCGGTTGAAGATGAGCGCGGTTTTGCGCTTCTCCTCGGCCGCCAGTTTCAGCGTGCCCTCCGCGGCCCATAAATCGGGCGGGGCGGGGTTGAGCGGAATCAGCACAAGATCCGCCCCGCGAATGGCGCGCCGCGCGTCGCTATCGATGACCGGCGGCGTGTCGATCAGCACGAAGTCATGCTTTGCCTTGAGCTTTTCCAATTCGTTGGCCAGTCGCCAGCCGGATACGCTGGCCAGGGTCAACGCCGTGCTGGCCTTGGGCGCGCTGCCGCGCAGCTTGTTCCAGATCGTCAGGCTACCTTGCGGGTCGATATCCAGAACAGCGACGCTGGCATCCTCACCCAGCGCAACGGCGAACATTGCCGTCAACATGGTCTTGCCTGCACCGCCCTTTTGCTGTGCAACCGCAATTACTTTGCCCATATGACTCTCCTGTTGGTGTGCGACTTAACCCCACATTCCATTGAAAGGCCAAGGTTTTTTATGGACGAACTGTTAACGCCCGGGGAGACGGCAAAGGCCGATGCGCTGGCCGGCAACCTGCCGGAACTGATCGCCGCAGCCGGGCGCGCCGTAGCGCGGGCGATAATGCAATATTATGCACCATGCCGCGTTCTGGTGCTGGCCGGGCCGGGAAATAATGGCAAGGATGGGTTGGCGGCGGCGGAAATGCTCCGCCAATCCGGCTGGCCGGTCGAAGTTCGCGACCTTGCCGCCGCCACGGCGGATGATGTGGCGCGCGCAGAGCTGGTGGTGGATGCAGTGTTCGGGGCCGGGCTCTCGCGGGATATCTCGCCGCCTCTGGCTGCGCTGCTGGGCGGGGCGCGGCGGATCGTCGCGGTCGATGTGCCCTCCGGCGTGGATGGGTCAACCGGCGCGGTTCGGGGATTCGCGCTACAGGCCGAGCTGACCGTGACGTTTTTCCGCGCCAAGCCAGGGCATTATTTATATCCCGGGCGCGGGCTGTGCGGACGGTTGGTGATCCGGGATATCGGAATGCCGGATGCGCTGCTGGACGAAATAAAGCCGAAAACCTGGCGCAATGGCCCCGGCCTATGGTCCCTGCCCGTCCGCACCCCGACCGGGCATAAATATACGAGCGGGGATGTGACCGTGCTGTGCGGCACGATGCCGGGCGCGGCCCGGTTGGCCTGCGCCGCGGCGCGGCGGGCGGGTGCGGGGATGGTCACCTTGGCCGCCGATGCTCCGATGATTTTGCCAGAGGCCGGGCTGATCTTGCGGGCTGAGAAACTGGAGACGCTGCTACAGGATGCGCGGCGGCGGTGCTGGGTTTGCGGCCCGGGGCTGGGCGGCGAAGCTGGCGGGAAGCTGGCCATGTTGATTGCGGGGGGGCGAACCATCGTCGCGGATGCGGATGCGCTGACCGCCTGCGCCGGGGCGCCCGAGCTTCTGGCCGGCGTTTCGGTCATCACGCCGCATGACGGCGAGTTCGCGCGGGTCTTCGGGCCGGTTGGGGATGACCGGCTCGCCGCCGCCCGCGAAGCGGCCCGGTCGACCGGCGCGGTCTGCGTGCTTAAGGGCGCATCCACGGTGATCGCGGCACCTGACGGGCGCGCAGCGATTAATGTGAACGCACCGTCCTGGCTGGCGACCGGCGGGACGGGCGATGTGCTGTCCGGGATCATCGCGGCGCTACTGGCGCAAGGGATGGCGCCGTTTGAGGCGGCATGTTCCGGGGTATTCGTGCATGGCGCGGCCGGGGAGAAAGCCGGGCCGGGGCTGATTGCGGAGGATTTGCCCGAGCTGCTGGGCGCGGTGATGGCAAATATCTAGAGTGCGATATCATTTGAATCGCACTCTAAGCTGTGATTTAGAGGCGGATTCAGACATTAAATCGGATCGTGAAGCGATTCGATTTAATGTCATCCGGCTCTAGTCTTCCGGAGGTAGCCCGCAAGCGCCAAGCAAGCCGGTAAGTTCGCGGATGACCGGAAAAACCTCCTGGTTCCAGTTGCCCTTCTGGGCGTCATGCGCGGCCTGTTCGGCCTCGACGATCCAGCGATCCTCCTTAAAAATCCGCTCGGTGAACATGACCAGGAACGGCCAGCCGACCTGCAGCAGGGAGCGGCCCAAAATGCCGCCTGGCTTGTGGATGGAGAGCAGGCCGAAGGTGCGGATGGTGCGCTGTTCGGCATCCTGCGGGACATAGACGATCCAGAGATCCATCACCGGCTCCTTGCCGCCCGCCGGGAGGATCCGGAGCGTCTGGTAAGGATATTCGGTGCGGATGGTCATCACATCCTTGTCGTTCACATCCGCCGTGCGTTTGCCGCCGAAAATGGCGGTCTCCCCCAATGGCTGGCTGCCGCCGGTGCGGGCGAAGGTATATTGCACCTCCAGCCAATCCTCCCCCAGCCGCCGCCCGAGATAGCGCGGGCGGATCTGGCCCATCTGGCGCCGGTGCAAGAATTGATGGTTCATGTCCATCAGATTCTCATGCATGAACGAGTAATGGCAGGCGACGGGGCGGCCGAAGCGCCGCGTTTTATAGGCCGGGTCGGAGGCGGCGGAGAGGTTGGGGAAATTATCGGACTTCGCGGTATCGCCGGGGAAGATGAAAATTAGCCCGGCCTCTTCCCGGCAGGGATAGGATTTCACGCCGTTCGGCAATTTGCCCTTGCCGAGATAAGGCACATCCACGCAGGCACCGGAAGCATCATAGGTCCAGCCATGGTAGCAGCAGCGAATCGCGCAGCCGGTGACGACGCCGGCATCCAGCGGCACCTGCCGGTGCGCGCAGCGATTTTCCAGCGCGAAGACCTTGCCTTCCTTCGGGCGGACCAGCACCACCGGCTCGCCCGCGAAGCGCACGGCGAGGGTTTTGCCGGGTTTCAGTTCGCGCGACCAAGCGACCGGATACCAATGGTCCGGATGGATGCGCACGCGGCGCGTATCCAGCGTGGGGCCGCTGACCGGCGGCGGCACCTCGGCAGTGTCGTCGGTATTGAGGATGATGGAGTCCATGCCTGATTTTCCTGTAAACGCGGCCGCGAGTGTAACCTTGCCAGCTTCCGGCACAACAGAACATAGGTAAACTCACCATATTGTAACATATTCACAGTTTTGACGCTGTGTTAGAAATTCTTTATGGCCGGCGAAGAGGTTGCAACAATGTCATGCAACATTTAACCGAATCGCAAAGCTTGACGATTCATCGCAATTATTTCTTACAATATTCACCCCTCGGAACATGTTTTTGCCCCTTTTGCACCTATTTATAGGGGCATCGAAAGGAGATATTCCAATGACTCGTTTACGTGCGTTGTTATTTACATCCGCCATGGGTTTCGCCGCGTTGGGTGCCACCGCGGCGCAGGCGCAGTATTACGCGGCCCCGCCACCGCCGCCGCCGGGCTATTACCACTGGCACCATGGCGATCGTTTTTACGGTCCCCGCCATGTCGTAAATCATTGGTGGAAATACGGTCTTCCGCGCCCGCCCTATGGTTATGTTTGGGTCTCCGCCGGGCCGCGCTTCCTACTCGTCGGCCCGGATGGCGTGATCGATCGCGTCTGGGGCGGCTAAGTTTTTAAAACAAGAAATCATCAAGGACAGTCACATCATGAAAAAACTTTTTCTCAACTCCGCCGCGGCGGGCATGGCGCTGGCGCTGATGGCCGCACCGCTCGCCATGGCGCAACAGCAGATGCAGAACCATAGCGATGATACGCATGGCGGCACGCCGTCGCACCCGACCGCGCAGCATATGACGCCCAACCACATGGCGCCGACACAGCATATGACCATGGCGCCAGCGCATGAAAACCATATGGCCCCCATGCCCGCGAACCATGACATGGGAATGCAACATACCGGCGACGTGCAGCGCCAGGCCTCCTACGGCCATCAATGGCATCAGGGCGACCACTATGACGGCGACCGCCATGTGGTGAACAACTGGAACAGCTACCATCTGCGCCAGCCGCCCGCGGGTTATGAATGGGTGCAGGATGGCAGCCAGTTTGTCCTGATCGCCGTGACCAGCGGAATCATCGCGGACATCATCGCGAATTCGGAGCAGTAAAACTTTCTAAGTTTGATCTTGCAGCGCAGCATTTTTGCTATGCGCTGTTCTTCCCCCGCCACGGCAATCTAATGATTCCCATGGCGGGGGGTTTCCTCTAGTCTTTACCGCATGAACGAAATGCGGCCGATAGAACCGGAGCTTGGGGAGCTTGAAACGCTGGCGGAAGTCGAGCGCAAACTGCTCTGGCTGTCCTCATGGATGATCCATAACGCCAACCATCTGCGGCCCAACCGCGATGGGTTGAAGGTCGGCGGGCATCAGGCCTCATGCGCATCGGTTACCTCCATCATCACCGCATTGTATTTTGAGATTCTACGGCCGCATGACCGTGTGGCCGTGAAGCCCCATGCGGGGCCGGTGCTGCATGCGGTGAATTATCTGCTCGGCCGCCAAAGCGTCGAGCAAATGGCGGCACTCCGGCAGTTCGGCGGCGCGCAGGCTTATCCCTCGCGTACCAAGGATGGCCCGGAGATCGATTTTTCGACGGGCTCTGTCGGGCTTGGCGTGGCGCTCACCAGCTTCTCCTCACTCATGCAGGATTATGTGCGCGCTCACGGGTTGGTGGATCCGGCAATGCCGCATGCGCGTCACGTCGCGATTGCGGGCGACGCAGAGCTGGATGAGGGGAATATCTACGAGGCGCTGCTCGAAGGCTGGAAGCACGATGTGCGCGATGTCTGGTGGATCGTGGATTATAATCGGCAAAGCCTGGATTCGGTCATGCCCGATCGGCTGTTCGGGCGGTTCGAGGGGCTGTTCCGCGATATGGGGTGGAAAGTCGTCTCGCTGAAATATGGACGGCGTTTGCAGGAGGCGTTCTCCCGGCCGGGCGGCACCTCGCTGCGCGGCTGGGTGGATGAGTGTCCGAACTCGACCTATTCCGCCCTCACCTTTCAGGGCGGTGCCGCATGGCGGCAGGCGCTGCTGGCGGATATGGGCAAGTCCCGCACCGTGCGCTCGATCATCGACCCGCTAAGCGATGATGAGCTGGGGGCGTTGATGACCAATCTGGCGGGCCATGATCTGGGCACGCTTTCCGATGCGTTCCGCACCGCCACGAAGACCGACCAGCCGACGGTGTTCCTGGCCTATACGATCAAAGGCATGGGGCTGCCCTTTGCCGGGCATAAGGACAACCATGCCGGCATGATGACGGTGGAGCAGATGGATGCCTTCCGCAGCGCCATGAATGTGCGTCCGGGGCATGAATGGGACCGTTTTGAGGGGCTGGCAGCACCCCGCGCGGTGGAACGCTTCATCCAGAGCGTCCCCTACGCCACGCCGCTGACGCAACATGGCCGCCGCCTGCCGGCTGAGACGATTCCCATTCCCGCCGCCTTGCCGCAACCCCGGATCACCGGGCGGCGGATGAGCACGCAGGGCGGCTTTGGCGAGATTCTCTCCGAGATCGGCCGGGCGCAGGGCGAGAGTGCCGCGCTGTCCAAACGCATCGTGACGATGAGCCCGGATGTCGCGGTCTCCACCAATCTCGGCCCCTGGATCAACCGGCGCGGCGTGTTCGACCGGCATACGCGCGATGACGTGTTCCGGGACGGCAAGCTTGCCAGCGCGCAGCGATGGGGCACCAATCCGGAGGGGCAGCATATCGAGCTTGGTATTGCCGAGCAGAATCTGTTTCTGCTGCTGGGTGCGGCGGGGCTGAGCCATGATCTGAACGGGGCGCGGCTGCTGCCGGTCGGCACGGTCTACGATCCTTTCGTCAATCGCGGGCATGATGCGCTGTTTTACGCCTGTTACCAGGATGCGCGGTTCCTGCTGATCTCGACGCCGAGCGGAATTACCCTGGCCCCCGAGGGCGGACAGCACCAGGCGACCAACACGCCGCTACTGGCCATGGTGCAGGACCGGCTGGCGAGTTTCGAGCCGGCCTATTGCGATGAGCTGGCGATTTTGCTGCGCCATGCGTTCGATCATATGCAGAAACCGGATGGCTCGGCGGTTTGGCTGCGGCTGTCTACACAGCTGCTCACCCAGCCCGCCCGCTCGTTGAATGCGGAGCACGTGATCGCCGGGGCACATTGGGTGGTGCCGCCCGCCGCTTGTGCGGGCATTGCCATTGTGTATCAGGGCGCGGTGGCGGGGGAGGCGGAGAAAGCCTTCGGGATGCTGCGCGATGACATGCCCGAGGCCGGGCTGCTGGCGGTGACCAGCCCCGACCGGCTTTATGCCGGATGGCGGGAGGCGCAGCGGTCGCGCCGCCGTGGGATTGCGGCCAGCTCGCATATCGAAACACTGCTGGCACCGATGGCGCCGGGTGCAACACTGGTGAGCGTGCTGGATGGACACCCCGCCGCGCATTCCTGGCTTGGCGGCGTGCGGGGCAACCGGATTATGGCGCTGGGGCCGGACAGGTTTGGGCAATCGGGCGATATCCCGGACTTGTACCGGGAATATGAGATCGACGCGGCCGCGATTCTGGATGCCTGTGCGGAAGGATTGCTGCCGGAATAGGGTCGCGGCGGCGGTAACTTACTCGGCGACGTCCCCGGGGACGACCCGCACGCTGTCCCGGCTCTTGGTCGGGTCGTTCCGCAAATCATTGGCGCCGTAGGCGGTGACGATATGCGCCGGGGCGATTGAAGAAAGCGATGCCGCCACGTGCATGGCGTTGCGGCTTTTCGTGGGGTCGTTGGTCCAATGGCCAGCGAAATTCGCTGTCGCGCTCTGCGCGCATGCCAAGCCGCCGAACGACAGTGAAAGTCCAAAGGCGATTCCAACCATGTTTCGTAGCATCATGCCCTCCTGAGCCTCTCATCAAGGATCAGGTAGCGCGGAACGCCGGACCCGCAACATTAAAAAAAATTGAGCGCGGTTAACGCTCACCAGGGTTTCGCGCAGATGCGCAAAATCAGCGTGGCAGAAGCCTGGAACATGATTGGGTTCGATGCGATCACGCTCCCTCCTTATTTCTGAGGGCGATTCGCATTTTCGGCTCGTTCAACTGAGCGAACCTCAAACGATCGCGCGCTAATCCCAATGCGTCACGACATCCGCGATTCCGGCCCTGGGCAATGGCGGAACCGTCTTGCTGTCCGTGCCGATGTAGAAATAGCCGATCACCGTATCGCCATCGCCGAAACCCAGCCCTGCGCGAATGTCGGCATCATGCGCCGCTGATCCGGTTTTCCAGGCAGCGCCATAACCCAACGCGTTTGCCGCCAGCATGAGCTGCGTGCCGGCCGCACCGGCGGCCAGAACTTGCTCGATGGCCGGGATCTTATGCGGGACGATGGGCACGGCGACGAGGGCGATGACGACCGGGGCGCGCAGCGGCTTGCCCGCCTCGCGCGCCACCTCGTCATCCGAGGCGCCAGGGTTGGCGCGGCGAAACGCATCCGCCATCAGCGCACCGAGGCGCTCCCGCCCGGCACCGCGCATGACGATGAAGCGCCAGGGGCGTAGCCGCCCATGGTCCGGCGCGGTGACGGCAGCGCGGAGCATGGCTTCCACCTCCGCCTCGGACGGGCCGGGGCCGGAGAGTTTTTGCGCCGAGGCGCGATGTTGCAGGAATTCGATCATGCGTTGGTCTCCTGTTCGCCTGTGCATTGGGCTTGTTCGCAGGTTACGGGCGCGGAGAAGATGGATTGCTTCGTTGCACTCGCAATGACGGGATTGGGTTCGCGATGGCGGGTTATGAATGGGTCAGGCCGGGACGCCCTTGGTTGTCGAATATTCGAAATGCAGTGCGACATCGGGATAGATGATCGGATGGATCGCATGGGCGGCGACGGCGGCTTCTGCGAAACCTTGCAGAATGAGCTTGAGCTTTCCCGGATAGGTGACGATGTCGCCAACCGCGAAAATGCCCGGCATGGAGGTTTGCATCGTCGCGGGGGCGATCTGCAGATGATGGCGTTCCAGGTCGATTCCCCAATTCGCGATCGGGCCCAGCTCCATCGCCAGGCCGAAGAAAGGGAGCAGAATATCAGCGTCGATGCGGCGCGTTGCACCGTCCAGATCGGCCACTTCCACCGCTTGCAGCACGCCATCCGCGCCATGCAGCGCGTGGAGCTGATAGGGGATGACCATGTCGATCTCACCCGCGGCGGCGGCAGCATCCAGCTTCGCGGCACTCTCCGGGGCGGCGCGGAATTTTGGACGGCGATGCACGACATGGATGCGTTCGGCAACGCCGTTCAGCGCCAGCGCCCAGTCCACCGCGGAATCGCCGCCGCCTGCGATCACGACGCGCTTGCCGCGCATCGCCTCGCGCCGTTTCACGTAATATTGCACCGCGCCGCTCGCTTCATAGGCGGGCAGGCCCTCCAGCGGCGGCCGATTCGGTCCGAACGCCCCTGCCCCTGCGGCGATGATGACGGCTTTGGCCTGCACGACATCCCCGGCATCCGTGGTCAGGGTAAAGTTGCCCGGCGTACCGGAACAGGATTCAACGCGGCGGCCAAGCAGGCGGGGGGCGGCGAAAGGGGCGATCTGCTGTTCCAGCTGCGCGATCAGGGTGGCGGCCTCAATGCCCGGATGGCCAGGAATGTCGTAGATCGGCTTTTCCGGATAGAGGGCCGCACATTGGCCGCCCACCTCGCCCAGAGCGTCGATCAGCACGCAGGAGATTTTGAGCATCCCGCATTCGAAGACCGAGAACATGCCGGCCGGGCCGGCGCCGATGATCGCAACATCCGTCGTGAGCTTTTCCATGGCTCCGGCTTAGCCGCACCGCCCTTCCACAATCAAGCGCATGGCGTAAAACAGGCTCATGCGACTCCACCTGCAAGATGAGGAAGCCACAGAAGCGCTGGCGCGCCGCCTTGCCGCCCGCGCCAGGCCGGGCGATGTGCTGCTGCTCACCGGTCCACTGGGCGCGGGAAAATCCAGCTTCGCCCGCGCTTTCATCCGGGACCTTGCGGGTGATCCGCAACTGACCGTACCGAGCCCGACCTTCACCCTGGTGCAGCAATATGAAACGCCAGGCGCGATGATCTGGCATTACGATTTATGGCGGCTGGCGGATCATCACGCGCTGGAGGAGCTGGGCTGGGATGAGGCGCAGGAAGGGATTGTGCTGGTGGAATGGCCGGACCGGCTGGGCCCGCTCGCCCCGACGCATGCGCTGCGCCTCACCCTCTCGCATGCGCCTGCGGGGCGTGAGATAAGCCTGCATGGTGAAGATAGATGGTTCGATGAGTCCTGATACTGCGGTTATTTTGAGCGCCGGGCTGGGCACGCGCATGCGCCCGCTGACGCTGACGACGCCCAAACCCTTGCTGCCGCTCGGCGGGCGGCCGATTCTGGCGCATGTGCTGGAGCGGCTGCAGGCGGCGGGGGTGAAGAAGATCATCGTGAACGCGCATCATCTGGCCGAACAGGTCGAGACATTCTGCAAGGCGTATGAAGGTGTCACTCTGCTGCGCGAGGATGCGCTACTGGAGACCGGGGGTGCGATCATCGCGATGCGCGATAAAGCTCTGCTGCCGGATGCGCCGTTCTACGTGGTGAATGGCGATACCTATTGGGTGGACGGGCCGAGCGACACGCTCTCCCGCCTTGCCAAAGCCTTCGATGCGCGGCGCATGGATGTGATGCTGCTGCTGGCGCGCACGGCGGGTGCCGTGGCCGAGACCGGGCGGGGCGATTTTTTATGGCCGCGCGATGGGGGCTTGCAGCGCCGGGCGGAGCGCGATGTGGCGCCGTATTTGTTCGCAGGCGTGCAGATCGTCTCTCCGGCTTTGTTCGCCACTGCGCCGGAGGGGGCGTTCAGCATGAATTTCCTCTGGGACCGGGCGATGGCGGAGGGCAAGCTCGGCGCCATCGTGCATGACGGCGTGTGGTTTCACCTCTCCACCCCGGACGATCTGGCCCGCGCGGATGCGGTGCTGGAGGCGCGCGAAGTCGGCAATACGACTTGAGCGGAGGCCGGATGCGAATCGGCGCGTTTCCGGCAGAGGCGGCGTTTCTTCCGGCCCTGGCCAATCTCTGGCTCGCCGAGGCTGGGGATAGCGGCGACGGGCTGATCATTCTGCCCAGCCGCCGGGCGGCGCAGGCGCTGGCCGGGGCGTTTCTGGGGCGCAATGCGGGCAAGGCGCTGCTGCTCCCGCGCATTATCGCGCTGGGCGCGATCGACGAAGCCGGGCTGGCGCTGGCGGGTGCGCTGGAACTGCCGCCGGCCATTGCGCCGGTGCAGCGCCAGGCGATTCTGGCGAGTCTCATTTTGCGCCTGGGCGGGCAGAATGGCGCGCCGACCCGGCTGCCGGCTGCCTGGGCGCTGGCCGCCGATCTCGCCGTGCTGCTCGACGAGGCGGATTACGCAGGGGTCAACCTCGCGGAAACCCTGCCGGGCGTGGTGGAGGGCGACCTCGCCAGCCATTGGCAGACGACGCTGAAATTTCTGAAAATTCTCACCGAATTCTGGCCCGCCATTCTGGCCGATATGGCGCTGGTGAACGGTGCGGCGCGGCAGATCGCGCTGATCGATGCGCAGGCAGCGCTCTGGCGGGAGCGCCCGCCCGCGCAGCCGGTATGGATGGTGGCGAGCGAGGCCAATCCTGCAGTGGCCCGCATGGCGCGCGTGGTGGCGGGGCTGGAAAATGGCCGGCTGCTGCTGCCGGGCTATGATTTCGCGCTGCCAGATGATGCCTGGGCGGCGCTGGATGACAGCCATGCCCAGGCCGGGATCGCCCGGCTGCTGGCGGAGATTGGCGCGAGGCGGGAGGAGGTCGATCAGCTGGCGGCACCGATCTCGGCTGTGCCGCCAGGGCGGGCGGCGCTGCTCTCCAAGGTGTTGCTGCCCGCCCCCAGCCTGGGCGACTGGCAAAAGCCGGTCGATTTCGGGACTGAGGGGCTTTCCCGGCTGGAAGCCCGCGATGAGGCGCAGAATGCCACCGCCATTGCGATGATACTGCGTGAGGCGCTGGAGGTTCCAGGCCGGACGGCGGCGCTTGTGACACCGGATCGGGGGTTGGCGACGCGGGTGGCGGCAGTCCTCCGGCGCTTCGGCATTTCAGCCGATGACAGCGCGGGCGAGCCCTTGGCGCAGAGCCCGCCTGCCGTGCTGCTGCGCCTGCTGGCGCGCGCCGCAGCGGCCGAATATGCGCCGCTGCCGCTGCTCTCGCTGTTAAAACATCCGCTGACCGCGGCCGGGTTGCCGCCGGATATCTGCCGGGAACATGCGCGAAGGTTGGAAATATACGCGCTCCGCGGGCCACGCCCCTCGCCCGGCTTCAGCGGGCTGAAATTCCGGCTGAAGGCTGAGAAGCATGAGGCCGAGCGCGTGTTTCTGGACCGGCTGGAAGTGCTGCTGACGCCGCTTGCCCTGCCCGAGGCCCTCAGCCCTTCATCGGCGTTGCGCTGCCTGCTCGAGGCGGCGGAAAACGTCACCGCGACGGCGGATGAAAAGGGTGCGGCGCGGCTATGGTCCGGCGAGGCGGGGATCGCCCTCTCCGAGCTGCTGCTCGGCGCGCTGGAGGCGCTGGAGGGTTTGCCGGATATCGCGCCCGGCGATGTCGCGGATTTGCTGGATGCGCTGCTCGTGGGTGTCAGCGTGCGCAAGCCGCGCACCAAGGATGGGCATCCGCGCATCGCGATCTGGGGCGTGCAGGAGGCGGCATTGCAAAGCGTGGATGTGGCCGTGCTGGGCGGGCTGGTGGAGAGCGTGTGGCCCGCCCAGGCCGAGCCCGGCCCATGGCTGAGCCGCCCGATGCGCAAGGCCGCCGGGCTGCCCGCGCCGGAACAGAAAATCGGCCAGGAGGCCCATGATTTTTTCGCGCTCGCCGCCGCCTGCCCGAATGTGGTGCTGGCCGCGCCCGCGAGGCGCGACCGCGCGCCTGCCGTGGCCGCCCGCTGGCTGACCCGGCTCGATGTGTTTTGCGCGGGCGCGGGGCTGGCGCTGCGGCGGCATGATGCGGCCTCCTGGGCTGAGCAGTTGGACGTGCCGGTGCGGCGCGTGGCGCGGCCGAAACCCCGCCCTTGCCCGCCCGCCTCGTTGCGGCCAACCACGCTCAGCATTTCGGACTTCGCCACGCTGATGGCGGACCCCTATGCAATTTACGCCCGCAAAATCCTGAACATACGGGAAATCGACGGGCTTGATGAGGAAAGCGACCAAAGCATTTTCGGCGAAATCGTCCATGCGGGTCTGGCGGCGTTTTTCGCGGATAAGGATGCATGCGATGCGCCCGGCGCCGTGGCGCAGCTGACCGCGCATTTGCTGGCGGCGCTGCTGGAGACGCGGCCGCGCGCGGCGCTGGCGCATTGGTGGGCGGCGCGACTTGAGCGCATTGCGGGCTGGATTGTGGAGACGGAAATTTTGCGCCGGGCGGCACGCGGCGCACCTGCCCGCATGGCGCTGGAGCTGGAAGCGGAGTTGGCCGTGCCGGGCGGGTTTACGCTGCGCGGCCGCGCAGACCGGATCGAGCGCGGGGCTGACGGGTTTATTTCGATTCTGGATTACAAAACGGGCGCGCCGCCTTCCGCCAAAGAGGTGGAAGCCGGCGGCGCGCCGCAATTGCCGCTGGAGGCGGTGATGGCCGAGCAAGGCGCGTTCGGCGTGGCATTCACGGAGCTGGTGACAGAGCTTGCCTATTTCAAACTCTCAGGGCGGCATGAGCCGGGCGAGGAGAAGACGCTATTCGGTAAAAAGCCTGGCATGCTCAGGGAGGTTATCGATGCGGCGGCGGCTGCGATGCCGGAGATTTTTGAGAAATTCTCGCGGGCGGACACGCCGTATCTGGCATCCCCCCATCCGGCGCGGTTGAACAAGTTCGACCCCTATGGCGGGATTTCGCGCCGTACCGAATGGGCCGGGGAGGATGACGCAAATGACGGCGATTGAGACGGCGAATGCGGAACAGCGCCGGGCCTCGGACCCGTTTACCTCCGCCTTCGTCGCGGCCTCGGCGGGGAGCGGCAAGACCAAGCTGCTGACCGACAGGCTGTTGCGATTGATGCTGGCGGGCACAGCGCCGGATAAAATTCTCTGCCTCACCTATACCAAGGCGGCGGCGGCGGAGATGACGATCCGGCTGAACCGGCGGCTGGGCGAATGGGTGGTGATGCAGAGGCCCTTGCTGGAGCGCGAATTACGCGCGCTGGATGTCACACCGGATGACAAAACCTTAGAACTGGCGCGGAAACTTTTCGCCGACGTGTTGGACCTGCCGGGCGGGATGCGGATTGGGACGATTCACGCCTTCTGCCAGTCTTTGCTGCGGCGCTTTCCGCTGGAGGCCGGGCTCTCCCCGCATTTCGAGGTGGCGGATGACGATGATGCGCGGCTGCGGCTGCGCGAGGCGCGCGAGGCGGTGCTGGCGGATGCGGCCCAGCGCGAGGCGGTTTTCGCGCTGGCGGGCGAGACGGATGAGCAGGCTTTCGCCGGGCTCATCGCGGAAATTGCCGGGCAGCAGAGCGAAGTGCTGCAACGTTTCGAACCGCAGGCGATCGCGGCCATGCAGCGCGCGGCACTTGGCGCGGGTGAGACGGCATATGAGGCGCTTGGGCTGGCAGCCATGCAATGGCCGCGCGAGCTGCCCGTAGCAGATGCGTTGCGGCGTATTGCGGCGGCGGGCAATCCGAGCGGGAAGGATTGGGCCTATCCGCTGCTGGACTGGCTTTCGGGCACGCCAGAGGCCCGTTGGCGGCGCTGGGAAGATTGGGTTTCCGGCCATTTCACCACCACCGGCGGGCGGCGCAAGCTGGACCGGCTGATGGGCAAGGGGCTGGCGGCCGAGGCTGACGCGATTGCGCGGGAAATCGACGCTGAATGCCGTCGCATCGAGACCGTCCTGGAGGCGTTGAAGGCGGCGCGGCTGGCGGCGCTCAATGCGCATCTCGCCGGGCTGGCGGTGCCGATTCTGGCGCGCGAGAAGGCGGGCAAAAAGCTGGCGGCGCGGCTGAGCTATGGCGATCTCGTGGCTTTTACCGGCAAGCTGCTGATCGACCCGGGTGCCGCCTGGATTCTCTACAAGCTGGATGGCGGCATCGACCATTTGCTGCTGGATGAGGTGCAGGACACCGCACCCGCGCAATGGGAAATCGCCGATGCCATCGCGGCGGAGTTTTTTGCGGGCTTGGGCGCGCGGGAGCAGAATCGCAGCATTTTTGCGGTGGGGGATGCAAAGCAATCCATCTTCTCGTTCCAGGGCGCGGATTTGCGGAGTTTCGAGCATTATCGAAAGAAATTCCGGGAGCGGGTGACATCCGCCGGGGCGCGATGGCTTGATGGGAAGCTCTCGGTCTCCTTCCGCACCACGGCACCTGTGCTGGCACTGGTGGATGCGGTGTTTGCGCAAGGACCGGCGCGGGCGGGGGTGTGCCTCGGCGATGAGGTGCTGGCGCATGGGGTGAGCCGGCTGGGCCAGGCTGGTCAAGTCACACTCTGGCCGCTAACCAAGGATGCCGAACCGCCTGCTCTGCCGAACTGGGCGGTGGCGGAAGCCTATCAGGGTGCGGAATCCGCGAAGACGATTCTAGCCCGCGAGATTGCACGCTATATCAAAACCCGGCTGGATTCCGGGGCGATGTTGCCAAGCCGCGGGCGGGCGGCAACGCCAGGGGATTTTTTGATTCTGGTGCGCCGGCGCGACGCGCTGGTCGGCGCGATCACCAGCGCCCTGAAGGGGGCCGGCGTGCCCGTCGCGGGGCTGGACAGAATGGTGCTGACCGCGCCGCAGGCGGTGAGCGATTTGCTGGCGCTCTGCGATGCGCTGCTGCTGCCGGAGGATAACCTCGCCTTCGGGCAGTTTCTTGTCTCGCCGCTGGGCGGCCTCAGCGATGAGAGCCTGATGGATCTGGCGCTTGAGCGACGCGGCCCGCTGGTGGCGACTTTGTATGCGCGGCACCATGAGCGCGCGGACTGGCGCGCGGCCAAGGAATTTTTCGAGGCGCTGCGCAACAAGATCGATTTTCTCCCGCCTTTCGCCTTGCTGAGCGAGGCGCTGGGTGTGTTGGGCGGCCGGGCAAAGCTGCTGGAACGGCTGGGTGCTGAGGCCGCCGAGCCGATCGATGAGCTGCTGACCGAGGCGCTGAAGTTCACGCAGGAACAGCCGGGCGCGTTACAGGTTTTCGTGCATCAGCTCCGGCAATCCGGCGCGTCGATCAAGCGCGAGGCAGAGGCGGGCGGCGATGTCGTCCGGATTATGACCGTGCACGGCGCGAAAGGGTTGCAGGCCCCGATTGTGATTCTGCCGGACACGACGAGCCTGCCGGATGCGAAACAGAAACTGTTCTGGTTGGACGTGCCGCAGCAGCCTGGCATGCAGGTGCCGGTATTCTGCCCGCGCACAGCGCTGCGCCCGCAGGCCGTGGCGGCAGCCGCCGCGCAGATGCAGGCGGCACAGACGGAGGAATATAACCGGCTGCTCTACGTGGCGCTGACGCGCGCCGAGGATGAGCTGATCGTTTGCGGCGCAGAGGGGCGCAAAGGCGTGCCGCAGGAAAGCTGGTATGAATGCGTGAAGGCGGGTTTTTCGCGGCTGCCAGACGTGCTTGCGGATACGGAGCGGCTCGTGTTCGGCTGCGGGCAGAGCGCGCCGCCGGACCGGGTTTCGGCCCGGGCGGCAGCGCATGTCGCCGCATTGCCGGGCTGGGCGGGGGCGGCACCTGGCTGGGTGAGCGCGCCGCCCGCCGCCGAGACGACGCGGCCGGAGCGGATCGCGCCCAGCCGGGGCGTAGAGGATGAGGCGAAGCGCGCAATTGCAGCGAGCCCGCTCGGCGTTGAGCTGGGGCAGGCGCGGGCGGCGCGGGCCGCAGCCATGGAAAAGGGACGCGTGGTGCACGCGCTGCTGCAGCATTTGCCGGATATCCCCCCGGCATCGCGGCGCGCGGCGGCGGGCCGGTATATCGCCGGACTTACAGCGCTGGCCTTGCAGGCGGAAAAACTGACCGATGCGGTGCTGGCGATTTTGGACGACCCGGCACTGGCGCCGCTTTTCGGGCCGGGCTCACGCGCGGAAGTGCCGCTGGCGGGTGTGGTCGGGGATGTGGAAATCGGGGGGCTGGTAGACCGGCTTGCCGTGGATGCCAGCGTGGTGCGGATTGCCGATTACAAAACAGACCGCGCCCCGCCGGAGGCCATCGAGGCGATTCCTGCCGGCTATCTGCGGCAATTGGCGGCCTATCGGTCGATTCTCATGCAGATTTATCCCGAAAAGCGCGTGGAATGCCTGTTGATCTGGACGGAGAGCGCGCGCGCCATGGAAGTTCCGGCAGCTTTGCTGGACAGCCATGCTCCCGCTTGATCGGCGGCGGAATCGCAGCCATGTTCCTCCCAACCGTGAAGGAATTTTGTCATGAGCAAAGCCGTAACAGACGAGACTTTTAATGTGGACGTATTGAATGCCGGCGCGCCGGTGCTGGTGGATTTCTGGGCGGAATGGTGCGGCCCCTGCCGCGCGATCGCGCCCTCGCTCGAAGAGCTGGGCACGGAATTCGCGGGCAAGCTGGAGATCGTGAAGGTGAATATCGATGAGAATCCGATGACACCGAGCCAGTTTGGCGTGCGCGGCATCCCGACGCTCATCCTCTTCAAGGACGGCAAGCCGGCGGCGACGCAGGTGGGTGCAGCGCCGAAATCCGCACTGAAGGCCTGGATCGAGAAGAGCCTCTAAGCATGGCTGAAGAAGCGCCGCCTGGCGGGATTCCGATGATTCGGACCATCGCCATGCCGGCGGATTGCAACCCGAATGGAGATATTTTCGGCGGCTGGGTGATGAGCCAGATGGATCTGGCCGCCGGAAACCTCGCGGCGCGCGTCTCCCATGGGCGATGCGTGACCGTCTCAGTGGATGGAATGAGTTTTCTGCGGCCGGTAAAGGTGGGCGATGAGGTGAGCGTGTATTGCACCCTCGTCTCTTCCGGCCGCACCTCCATGAAGATCAATGTCGAAGCCTGGCGGCGGGCGCGGATTACCGAGGAGGAATACCGCGTGACGCAGGGGATGTTCACATTTGTGGCGATTGACGCGGAGGGCAAGCCCAGGCCGGTCGTGCGGGAAGATTAGTCTTGTAAGTAAGGCGCTTTTGCCTTACATCCTAAATCTCGAAGGAGATTTAGGATGTCGGCTTTGACGGTAACCGCGAAAGGCCAAGTGACGCTGCGCAAGGACGTGCTGCAGCATCTGGGAATTGGCCCGGGCGATAAGATTTTCGTCGACAAGCTGCCGGATGGCAGAATCGCCGTCCAGGCGGCGCGGCCGACGGGCAAGATTTCCGATGTCTTCGGGATGCTGAAACGCGACGGCCAGAAGGCGATCTCCATCGAGGAGATGAATGAGATCATCGCCGATGGCTGGGCCTGGAAAAAGTGAACATCACGCCCGATACCAACGTGCTGGTCCGGGCGATCGTGGAAGATGATGCCGCGCAAGGCGAATTTGCGCAAAAGGCGTTGGAAGCGGCGGAGCTGGTGGCCGTGACCTTGCCGACATTATGCGAAATGGCCTGGGTGCTGGCGCGCGGCTATAAAATCCCGGCGGAGCGGATTGCATCCACCATAAGGCGGCTGAGCGGCGTGGAGAATGTGGCGGTGGACCGCGCCGCCGTTGAGGCGGGACTTGCCATGCTGGATGCCGGCGGGGATTTTGCCGATGGCGTGATCGCGCATGAAGGGCGCTTACTGGGCGGGGCGATTTTTTTCTCGTTCGACAAGCGCGCCGTCGAACTCCTTGGGGATTTCGCCATACTGGCAGGCTAGTCTGATGCCAGGAACACGGTCGCAGCACTCGGCGCGTTGGAGGGCAGGCCGGTGCCGAGAATATAGCCGATAATATCCGCGGTCGGCGTGGCGCGCTCCAAGTCTCTGGGGATCAGGTGATAATCCGGCGGGTAATAGGCGAGGACGACCGGGGCACTGGGCGGAATCGCGTTCCAGCAGCGTCGCATCGCGCCGGGCGGGATGAGCTCGTCATGCCCACCATACAAAAACAACGCAGGCTGGCTGAACCGCGCACAAGCGGTCTGCGCCTGCCCCATGAGGGCGACGAGGCCGGCGACATTGTCGAGCCTCGGCGCGCGGATGGTTAGCGGGTCTTCCCCGAAGGCGATGAGCGCCGGAATATTGTCACTCGCCAGCACATGCGCGGCCTGGCCGGTGAGGCGCTTTGCGGGGGCAACCGCATCGGCCAGATGCAGCACGGCGCGGTAAACGGGGTTCAACGCACCGCCGCCCCATACCGCCGGGGCCGACAGCACATAACCATCCACCGGCGGCGGCTCCGGCGACGCGCCGAGCAGAATACCGATGGCGCCGCCCATGCTCTCCCCCGCGATGAAGAGCTTCGTATCCGGGTATTTCGCGCGGAGTTGTTCCGCCATGTCCCGCGACTCGTCGACCAGCGTAGCGGTGCCGGGCCAGTAGCCGCGATTTTTCGTCGCACCGAAGCTGGAGAGGTCCGGCGCGTAAACCGCAATGCCGCTGGCATTCAGCGAGGCCGCGAGAATCGCCCAGCCATCCCGGCTATCGGTATAGCCATGCAGCGCCAGAACCACTGCCTTGAGCGCGCCATGGGCGGGGTAGAGCCGGTAGGGCAGCGAAGCGCCATCCGGCAGCGTGAAATAGCCGCTGGTGATAATTGGAAAATTCGGCGCTGATTTCGGCACGCCGAAGGGAATGGCCGCACAACCCGCCAAAGCCAGAACCATAAGCAGCCTTGCCGGTTTGGGAAACCGCCGCATTGCCGCTATCATGCGCGCCGACCCATTACCCCAAGGCAGGACCCATGGATAAGACCAGCGCCAAAACCCCCACCGAAATCATCAACGTCCATACCCGAGCGGTCTCCTGCGACGGAGGCGATGGTGCCTACGGCCACCCCAAAGTCTACCTGCGGATCGCCGACAAGCAAGTGATGTGCCCCTATTGCTCCAGACTCTTCATCCTCGAACCCGGTGCCACGGATACGAGCCATTGATGATGCTGCGCGTAAACAAGGCCCAGGGGCAGCGCCCCTGGCTTTGCCTGAGCGCCATATCATGAGGCTGGTGCTCGTAGACGGTTCCGGTTTCATCTTCCGGGCGTTTCATGCGATTCCGGATATGACGCGCCCGGACGGGGTGCATGTTAACGCCGTGTTCGGTTTTTGTAACATGATCACGCGGCTGATGAAGGACCATACGGGCACGCATCTGGCGGTGATTTTCGATGCGGGTCGCACGACGTTTCGCAACCGGATGTATGATGCCTATAAGGCGCACCGCCCGGAGCCGCCGCCGGAGCTGGTGCCGCAATTTGCGTTGATCCGCGAGGCGACGCGGGCTTTTGGATTGCCCAGCATCGAGCTTGAAGATTGGGAAGCGGATGATCTGATCGCGGCCTATGCGAAGGCTGCGGTGGATGGCGGCGGCGAGGCGATTATCGTCTCCTCCGATAAAGATTTGATGCAGCTGATCCGCCCCGGTGTGACGATGCTGGACCCGATGAAGAATGTCGCGATCGGGGTGGCGGAGGTTGAGGCGAAGTTCGGCGTGACGCCGGACAAGGTGATCGAGGTGCAGGCGCTGATCGGCGATTCGGTGGATAATGTGCCCGGCGTGCGGGGCATTGGGCCGAAGGGCGCGGCGGAGTTGATTCTCGAATATGGCAATCTGGAAGCGGTGCTCGAGGCGGCGAAATCCGGCGCGATGAAGCCGGGCAAGCGGCGCGAGATGCTGGTGGAACATGCACAGGCCGCGCTGATCTCCAAGGAGCTTGTGAAACTGCGCGATGATGCGCCATTGCCCGAGCCGGTGGACACGTTCGTGCTGCGGCATTGGGATGATGCGGTGCTGACGGCGTTTCTGGATACGAATAATTTCAGGAGCATCCGGCATAAGCTGAATTTGAGCGAGGCTGCGGAGGCGGTGGTGCCGGTGGCCGATGTGGCGGCGTATGGGCCGTATGAAACCGTGACGTCGCTGGAAGAGGTGACCGCGCTCGTGGCGGCGGCGCGGCAGGCGGGGCGCGTGGCGCTGGATATGCAGACGGATAATCGCTTGTCTCTGCATGGGAATCTCGTCGGCATTGCGCTGGCGGTCTCCCCAGGGGCGGGCAAATACATTCCGCTCGGACATAATCTCGGCTTGGAGGATGCGCCGCAACTGACGGTGGCTTCGGTGCTCCCCGTGCTATCGGGATTGTTCGAAGATGCCGGCGTGCTGAAGATTTTCCATGACGCGAAATACAGTATCGAGGTTCTGACACGGGCCGGGGTCGAGGCGGTGGCGCCGGTCGATGATGTGATGCTGATTTCCTACGCGCAGGATGCGGGAAATTTCGCGCATGACCGCGACACGCTGGCGGAAAAACATCTCGGCCATACCATGAAGACATTCGATTCCGTGGCCGGGAGTGGGCGGAACCGGCTGGCGTTCAGAGATGTGAAACTCGCCGGGGCGACGGAATATGCCGCGGAGGCGGCGGATGTGACGCTGCGGCTATGGCTCGCCTTAAAGCCGATGCTGCGGGCGAACAAATCGCTCGCATTATATGAGCTTGTCGAGAAGCGGCTGATTCCGGTGCTGACCGCCATGGAGTTTTACGGCGTAATGGTGGACCGGGAGAATCTCGCCGCCATGTCGGTCGAATTCGAAGGGCGGATGGCCGAGATCGAGACCGAGATCCAGGCGTTGGCCGGGCAGAAATTCAGCGTCGGCAGCCCGAAGCAATTGGGCGAGGTGCTGTTCGAAACATTGAAATTGCCGGGCGGCAAGCGCGGCAAGACCGGGGCCTGGGGCACGGATTCCTCGGTGCTGGAGGCGCTGGCCGAGCAGGGTGTGACGATTGCGCAGCGCGTGACAGATTGGCGGCAGTTGGCCAAGTTGAAATCCACCTATGCGGATGCGCTGATCGGGCAGATCGACGCCAAAACCGGCCGCGTCCATACCAGCTTTTCGATGGCCGCGACGACGACCGGGCGGATTTCCTCGACCGATCCGAATCTGCAGAATATTCCGATCAGAACCGTGGAGGGCGCGCGCATCCGTAAAGCGTTTATCGCGGCACCCGGGCATAGCCTGGTCTCGGCGGATTACTCGCAGATCGAGTTGCGGCTGCTCGCGCATGTGGCGGGGATTCCGGCGCTGAAGGAGAGTTTCGAAAAGGGCGAGGATATTCATGCGCGCACGGCCTCCGAAGTGTTCGGCGTGCCGATGGCGGGGATGGATGCGGCGACGCGCCGGCGGGCGAAGGCGATTAATTTCGGGATTATTTACGGGATTTCCGCCTTCGGCCTGGCCCGGCAGCTGGGGATTACCAGCGGCGAGGCGAAGACGTATATCGATGCGTATTTCAAGCGCTATCCGGAAATCCGCGCCTATATGGACAACACCAAGGAGCAGGCGCGGATCAACGGCTTTGTGCTCACCCCGTTTGGGCGGCGCTGCTGGGTGCCGCGGATAAAAGACAAGATCCCAGCATTGCGGGCCTATGCGGAGCGGCAGGCGATTAACGCGCCCTTGCAGGGCGGGGCTGCGGATATCATTAAGCGGGCGATGGTCGTGTTACCAAAAGCGCTGGTGGAAGCTGGGCTTTCGGCCAGGCTGATCTTGCAGGTGCATGACGAATTGCTGTTCGAGGCGCCGGATGACGAGGCGCAGGCGACGGCCGCGCTGGCGCAGCGCGTGATGCAGGATGCCGCGCGTATTTCAGTGCCGCTCATTGTCGAAACCGGCATCGGCAAGCATTGGGGAGACGCGCATTAGGCGACAAGTCGGGATGCCAAGCCTCCGGCGGATAAAAACGTTTTGGGAAACGGGAAAAACATCATGAACGAAGCGGCGATTCAGAACGTGTTGGACGAGGCGGTAGCAAGCGGCGCCGTGGCGGGGATGACCGTGGCCGTGACAAATGCGGAACACACAACATTGCAGGCAAGCGCGGGGGTGAGCGCGCTCGGCGGCACGCAGGCAGTGGGTCCGGACACGGTGTTCTGGATCGCCTCCATGACCAAACCCATCACCTCGGTCGCGGCGATGCAGCTTGTCGAACAGGGAAGGCTGGCGCTGGATGCGCCGATTGAAGACGTGCTGCCGGAGCTGAAAAATCCGCAAATCGTGGAAGGCGGCAAGTTCCGGCCCGCAAAGCAGAAAATAACGCTGCGGCATCTGCTCACCCATACGGCCGGGTTCTCGTATTTCTTCGCGAGCACCGAATACGCGGCGCTGATCGCTTCCACCCCAAACCCGCCCGCACCCGGCACCAAGGCCGCGTTGATGGCGCCGCTGCTCTTCGAGCCGGGGGAACGCTGGGAATATGGCATCAGCACGGATTGGGTCGGCCTGGCGGTGGAGGCGGTATCCGGCGAGCGGCTGGATGCGTATTTCAATAACCATATTCTGGCGCCGCTCGGCATGAACGATACCAGCTTTCTGCCCGATGCCGCGCAGCAGACGCGGCTGGCGGCGCTGCATCATCGCCAGAAGGATGGCACGCTGACCATGAAGCCCCCTGCCCCGCTGGTTCTGCCGGAAGTTCTCTCGGGCGGAGGCGGGCTGTATTCCACGCTGAACGATTATCTGAAATTCATGCGGATCTGGCTGAATGGCGGGGCCGGAATACTCTCACCCGAGACCGTGGCGGAAATGACGCGCAATCAGATCGGCTCGTTGCGGGCCGGGTATATCCCCTCTGCAAACCCGGCATTGTTCCTCGGGGCGGATGTGAATCCGGGCATGGAAAGCAAATGGGGGCTGGGTTTCCTGATTTATCCGCAGGATGGGCGGTTTGGCCGCCATGCCGGGAGTTTTGGCTGGGCGGGCATGGCGAATACCTATTTCTGGATCGACCCCAAGGCCGGGCTGGGTGCGGTGATGATGACGCAGATCCTCCCTTCGGGCGACCTGCAGGCGCTGAAGACCCTCGTCGGGTTCGAGCGGGCCGTATATGCTGCGGCGCGGTAGCGCGCTATAACCTGCATCGCAACTATCTCAGGAATCATGCGATGAACGCCTCCGCCCCCACCAAAACCAAAGTCACCGCGCTGCCGGGGGATGGGATCGGGCCCGAGGTGATGGCCGCCACGATCAAGATACTCGAGGCGGCAGGCGCGCCGATTGAATGGGAATATGCCGAGGCGGGGGCGGAAGTCTTCAAAAAAGGGCTGATGACCGGCGTGCCGCGCGAGACGCTGGACAGTATCGCCCGCAATGGGCTGGCGCTGAAGAGCCCGCTGGAAACCCCTGTCGGCTTCGGCGGCAAATCCGCCAACGTGACCTTGCGCAAATATTTCGAGCTTTACGCGAATATCCGCCCGGTGCGGGAACTGCCCGGTGTCACGACGCCGTTCTCCGGCCGGGGCATCGACATGGTGATCGTTCGCGAGAACGTGGAGGATGTGTATGCCGGGATCGAGCATATGCAGACGCCGACCGTGGCGCAGTGCCTGAAGCTGATGACAGCACCCGGCTGCGAGCGGATCATTCGCGCTGCTTTCGCGCTCGCCAAGGCCGAGGAGCGCAAGAAGGTCACCTGCGCCACCAAGGCGAATATCATGAAGCTGACCGAAGGCCTGATGAAGCGGGTGTTCGAGAAAGTCGGCCCGGAATTTCCGGAATTCACGCAGGACCACATCATCATCGATAACTGCGCGCACCAGCTGGTGATCGCGCCCGAGCAGTTCGACGTGATCGTGACTTCCAACATGAACGGCGATATCATCTCCGATCTCGCGGCCGGGCTGGTCGGCGGGCTTGGCATCGCGCCCTCCTCCAACCTTGGCGACCATGTCGCGATGTTCGAGGCGGTGCACGGCTCGGCGCCGCAGATTGCCGGCAAGGGGCTGGCCAACCCGACGGCGCTGCTCTCCGCCGCGATCATGCTGCTGCGGCATATCAGCGCGTTCGAGGTCGCCGAGGTGATCGAACAGGGACTCTTCATCACCTTGGCGGAGGGCAAGAACCTCACGGGCGATCTCTCACCGCGCGGGCATGGCGTCGGCACGGCGGCGTTTACCGAACAGGTGATCGCCAATCTGGGCCGCACCTCCAACCTGCCGTCGCGCAACTATCAGAAGATCGAGCTGAAGGCCTGGCCGGAGCTGACCGCGCATACCGAGCCCGGCACGCGCGAGCTGGTGGGGATCGACGTGTTCCTGGAGACGGATCTGCGCTCCGAAGAGCTGGGCAAGGCGCTGGAGCTGGTCGCGGAGGACACGCCGTTCCGGCTCAACGGCATCTCCAATCGCGGCGTGCAGGTCTATCCCTCCACTGGCGGGCAGACCTTCCTGGTCGACCATTTCGCCTGCCGCTTCATGCTGAAACATCCGATCGACCTGAAGCAGTCCAGCGCTACGGGGCAGCCGGAGATCAGCTATCTGGTGCAGCGCATCGGCGCGAAATTCGCCTGGATGCATATTGAGAAGCTGCAGCGTTTTGACGGCAAGGATGCGTTCGAGCGGCCGCAGGGCGAAGGCTAGCATCCGGCTAGGATTGCCGTAGCTTCATGCGGGTTTCACTTGGGTGGCCGGGTACGCGCGCCACATTGGGATCGTCTTTTAAAGGAGGATCCCATGGCCGAACCCCGAATTGCAGACCCGCGCGACGTGCAGCGCCAGGTGCGGGAAGCGGATAAAGCAAGACCGCCGATCGAGATGGACGGGGCAATGCAGGCCGGGGCGCGGCGCTATCCCGAGCCACCCTTTGCGCTTGAGGATGGCGCCAAGCCGGGCAGCGAGGCGGGGTTGAAACTGGCCCCGATGTATGACGCGCCGTTCTGGAAGGGCTCGGGCAAATTGCAGGACAAGGTGGCGCTCATCACCGGGGGCGATTCCGGGATCGGGCGCGCCGTGGCGGTGCTGTTTGCGCGCGAAGGGGCGGATGTGGCGATCATCCATCTACCCGATGAGGCGGAGGACGCGCAGGCGGTGGTGCGCGCGATCGAGGCCGAGGGGCGGCGCGGGCTGGCGATTGCGGGCAATGTGACCGACCGGCAATTCTGCTTCGATGCGGCAAGGCGCGTCGCCAATGCGTTCCAGAAAATCGACGTGCTGGTGAACAACGCGGCATTCCAGCTGCATGTGAGCCGGTTTGAGGATCTCACCGAAGAACATTTCGACCTGACGCTGAAGACCAATCTCTACGGGTATTTCCATATGGTGCAGGCCTGCCTGCCGCATCTGGGCAATGGCTCGGCGATTGTGAATTCCGGCTCGGTCACGGGGTTGCTGGGGAATTCGACGATTATCGACTACTCGATGACCAAAGGCGGCATTCACAGCTTCACCCGCGCCCTCTCCGGCAGCCTGGCATCGCGCGGGATACGGGTGAACGCGGTTGCACCCGGGCCGGTCTGGACACCGCTGAACCCGACCGATAACCCCGAAGCGATCAAGACCTTCGGGACGAATACACGGATGGGCCGGCCCGCCCAACCAGAAGAAGTCGCGCCGGCCTACCTGTTTCTGGCCTCGCCGCAGATGTCCAGCTTCATTACGGGCGAGGTGCTGCCGGTGATCGGCGGATATACCGACCGGTAGCGTTGGCGATCTCGCTGGCGGGTGCCTTTATCCCGCCCCAAGCTTCGGCTAAAGCCGGGAGATGAATACAGCACTCCCCAATACTTTGCGGTCTGGCCCGGATGGGCGCGGGCGTTTTGGCGAATTCGGCGGCCGGTTCGTGGCGGAAACCCTGATGCCGCTGATCCTCGAACTGGAGAGCGCCTATGAGGCCGCCAAGGCCGATCCGAGCTTTCAAAGCGAACTGGATTATTATCTGAAGCATTATGTCGGTCGGCCGAGCGCCATGTGGTTCGCCGAGCGGCTGACCAAGGAGCTTGGCGGCGCCAAAATCTACTTCAAGCGCGACGAGCTGAACCATACCGGCGCGCATAAGATCAACAACTGCATGGGCCAGATTCTGCTGGCCCGGCGGATGGGCAAGACGCGGATCATCGCCGAAACCGGTGCCGGCCAGCATGGCGTGGCCACCGCGACGGTCTGCGCGCTGTTTGGCCTGCCCTGCACGGTTTATATGGGCGCGGTCGATGTCGAGCGGCAGAAGCCGAACGTGTTCCGCATGAAGCTGCTGGGTGCGGAGGTCGTGCCGGTCAGCTCAGGTGCTGGCACGCTGAAGGATGCGATGAACGACGCCATGCGCGACTGGGTCGCGAATGTGCGCGACACGTTTTACATCATCGGCACCGCCGCAGGCCCCCACCCCTACCCGGCCATGGTGCGGGATTTTCAATGCGTGATCGGCAACGAGGCGAAGGCGCAGCTCCTCGAAGCCGAAGGCAGGCTGCCGGATGTGGCTATCGCCGCCATCGGCGGCGGCAGCAACGCCATCGGGCTGTTTCACCCCTTTCTGGACGATGCCGGGGTCCGGCTCATCGGCGTGGAGGCGGCAGGCCATGGGCTGGATTCCGGCGAACATGCGGCGAGCCTGAGCCGCGGCCGCCCCGGCGTGCTGCATGGCAACCGCACCTATTTGCTGCAGGATGAGGACGGACAGATCCAGGAGGCGCATTCCATCTCCGCCGGGCTGGATTATCCCGGGATCGGGCCGGAACATTCCTGGCTGCATGAAATCGGCCGGGTGGAATACGTCGCCATCACGGATAAAGAGGCGCTGGAGGCCTTCCAGCTCTGCACGCGCACCGAGGGCATCATCCCGGCACTCGAGCCCGCCCACGCGCTCGCCCATGTCGCAAAAATCGCAGGCGGGATGGATAAGGAACAGATCATCCTCATGAATCTCTGCGGGCGGGGCGATAAAGACATCTTTACCGTCGCCCAGCATCTGGGGTTCGAACTTTGAGCCGCATCGCAAGCGTATTCGCCGCGCTGAAGGCAGAAGGACGCGCAGCCCTCATCCCCTTCGTGGAGGCGTTCGACCCGAACCGCGAAACCTCGCTGGCGCTGCTGCAAGGCATGGCGGCGAACGGCGCGGATATCATCGAAATCGGCGTGCCCTTCACGGACCCGATGGCCGATGGCCCAACCATTCAGGCCGCCGGACGCCGCGCTCTGCTTGCCGGCGCCACCCTCGCCGGGGTGCTCGCACTGGTGCGTGAATTCCGCACGAGCAACAACACCACGCCGCTGGTCCTGATGGGCTATCTCAACCCTATCCTCTCCTACGGCGTCTCACGCTTCTGCAAGGACGCCGCAGCCTCCGGCGTCGACGGCCTCATCGTCGTCGACCTGCCAACCGAGGAAGCCGATCTGCTCCTGCCGGACGCCGCCGCCCATGCGCTGGACGTCATCCGCCTCATCGCGCCCACCACCAGCGATGAACGCCTTCCCCTCGTCCTCGCCGGCTCCTCCGGCTTCGTCTATTATGTCAGCATCACCGGCATCACCGGCACACGCACCGCCTCCGCCGAAGACCTGGCCCGCGACATCCCCCGCATCCGCCGCGCCACCCACCTCCCCATCGCCGTCGGCTTCGGCGTTCGCACCCCCGAACAGGCCGCAACCGTCGCCCAACACGCCGACGCCGCCATTGTCGCCTCCGCCCTGATCGAACGCCTAACCACGACCAACATCCCCACCGTCCTCACCGACGTCGCTGCTCTGAGCAATGCCATCCGGGGAGCGAGGCAATAAAGGGAAAGTAAGGCCAGGGGCTCTGCCCCTGGACCCCGCCAACGGCCGCGCCGTTGGATCGGCACTAAACAGGGTTATGAAAAAGGGGCCGCCCGGGTGTTTCAAACACCTGATGCGGCCCCTTTTTCATAACCCTGACGAACGCCCGCGAAGGGCGCGGCCCGTCGCGGGGGTCATCGGCCCGGAGGGCCGCCAATTAGCTGTGATTTAGAAGCGGATTCAGACATTAAAGCGGATCGCAAAGCGGTTCGATTTAATGTCATCCGGCTCTAGCTAATCGGCGCGCCTTGGGCGCGACGGGCAGAGCCTCCTGGCCTTACTTCCCCTTTATTGGCTGGCCCAGATGATGCGGTGCATCCAGATGATATCGGCTGTGGCGAAGCGGAGGTCTGGGTGGGTGGGGTTTAGGCTGGCGAGTTCGATGCGGGTTGCGGTTCGGCGGGTGAGGAGTTTGGCCATGACGGCCCCGGTTGCGGTTCGGGCGACGACGCGGTCTCCGGTTCGGATGGGGGCGGCGGGGGAGACGATGATGGCGTCGCCTTCGCGGTAGACGGGTTCCATGGAATCGCCGGAGATGGTGAGGGCGTAGGCGTTCACGTCGGCGGTGGTGGGGAGCTCGACTTCGTCCCATCCGGCGCCGGCGGGGTATCCGCCATCGTCGAAGAAGCCTTCGGCGCCGGCCTGTGCCATGCCGATGAGGGGGATTTTGTTGCGGCCTTTGGGCCGGGCATCCGGCAGGGTGCGGGCACCTGTGACGAGGGCGGTGAAATCTTCCAGCCGCGCGCCGGTGGCTTGCAGGATTTTGGCGAGGCTTTCGGTCGAGGGCCAGCGGAATTTGCCGTCCGGCGTTCGGCGTTTGGAGATGTTGAAGCTGGTTGGGTCCAGCCCGGCTTTGCGCGCGAGGCCGGAGGGAGAGAGTCCGTGTTCGGCGGCCAGGGTTTCGATCGCGCGCCAGATATCGTCATGCCGCATGGTTCAGAATTGCCAATCCCGTAAGATCATACGGTTATACGGGGTTTTTCGGTGTGCGAAAGGACGAATAGGAATTTTGTCCGATTTTCTTGCCGGAAATTCATTTTCAACATCAAATGTTCTTGATTTGTTTTTAACGTAGGAATATATTCACGCCGTTATTCAACCTTAAGTAATCACTTTATAACCATATCTTCAGAAGGAACAGCACATGGCTTTTTCACTCCGGAATCTCTCCGTCCTCGCCTATGCCAACGGTTTCACGCTTTGGCACTATAAAGCGGGGCCGGATGCGTTGGCTTTGGCCGACCGCCAGGGGTTTTTCGCCGATGCGGCGGATTTGATGGCGGCGGGAGACATGGTGATGCTGACCGGGAATCAGGGTGGCCGGATTGCCACGGTTGCGGGCCAAGGGCGGCAGATTGCGCTGGCGCCGCTGATGTAACGGGAACAACATTAAACGGTGCGCTTAGAACGTGAATCGCACTCGGAAATAACGCCCGAGCATGATTGCATCTAAAGCGATCATGCTCGGGCGCGCCTGCTTTGCAAAAAAACTGGCTTTTCCCCCTGCCCTTTTCCCTCGAATCGGCTATTAGACCCTTTGGCCCGGATTTCGGGTGAGAATTCTGCTGCCGGGTCGGTGGCGTGAGATGGATTGGGGATTTGTCGATGCCGGTGCCGTATTCCGCTGAGGATCTGGAGAAAGTTTTCGACGCCAAGATCCTCACCAGCAGCCGGTTTCTGGCCGAAATGACCGATGTCGATCTGACGGGCGAGACGATTACCGGTACCAACCAGATGGGCGCGCCCTGGACCGTGAAGATAACCCCGGTCCAGCACGGCCAGCGCGTGTCCTTCGCCGAGCGGGAATGCAGCTGCGGCGAGCTGAAATGCAAGCACCAGGCGGCAACGGCGCTGAAGGCGCTGGAGCGTTTTCCGGTCTTGCGCCGCGCCGCGCCGAAATCCTTGATCGACACGATTATTCCCGCGCGCGAGCGGCCGTTCCCGCCGGCCCCCACGCGGATGCGCCCGACCGGGCGGCGCCCGCGCGCCGCACAGATTGCGCCGATACTGCCGGAGGCGCCGGAGCCGGATGCGACGGTGCTGGAGCGTCCGGCGACGCCGGTGCTGCGCCTGCGCCGGCTGCAAGGGCCCGATGAATTCGGCCGCAACCGGATGATCGACGTGCTGACGCTGGATTTCGATTATGGCGGCGTGCGGGTGGACGGCGCGGATGAGGCGCAGTTTATCCGTGTGAAGTCCGGCGGGAATATTGCCTTTATCCGGCGCGATACGGCTGCGGAGGCGGCGGCGCTGGATATGCTGCGGCCGGATAATTTCGTGCAAATGCGCGTGGCGGACGGCAAATCCGCGCGCGGGCAGCGCGTGCTGGTGTTCCGGGGCGAGAATGCCGCTGCCAACTGGCATCATTTCGTCGCGGTGCGCGTGCCGGAGCTGAATGCGCTCGGCTGGCAGAGCAGCATCGATGCGAATTTCGGCCCGCAGCTGGCCGAGAATGTCGGCAATATCGACGTGACGGTGGAAGATGCCGAGAAAGGCAGTTTCTCGCTCGAATTCGGCATCGAGATCGACGGCGTTCGGCATCCGCTCTTGCCGATTCTCGAACATCTGCTGGCGCGCGGCGGGATCGATGCCGCGCAGATTGTCGGCGATGAGCTGATCACGAGCATGGATGACGGGCGAGTGATCAAATTACCCGCCGAGCGCATCCGCCGCCTTCTGGCGGTGATGGGCGATCTGATCGAGGCGGCAGGGCGTACGGCCGAGAAAGCGCTGGTGCTCCCCGTGGGTGCGGCGGCGACGGTGCTGGAACTCGAAGACGTGCTGACGACGAGCTGGCAGAATGCCGCCGCGATCGAGGCTTATGTCGAGCGGTTCCGGGGCGAGCCGGAGATTATCCCCGTGCTGGTGCCGGAAGAATTCAAGGGCAATCTGCGGCCCTATCAGCAGCACGGCGTGGACTGGCTGCAGCATCTGGGCAGCCACGGGCTGGGCGGGTTTCTGGCCGACGATATGGGCCTCGGCAAAACGGCGCAGACCATTGCGCATCTCTGCGTGGAACATGGCGAGGGGCGGCTGACCTCGCCGGCGCTCATCGTGGTGCCGACCAGCCTGGTTGCAAACTGGACCGCCGAGCTGACGAAATTCGCGCCGCATTTGAAAGTCGTCGTGCTGCACGGGCTGGAGCGGCATGAAAAGCGCGAGCAGCTGGATGATGTGAATGTGGTGATCACCACCTACACCGTGCTGACGCGCGATGTGGAAGAGATGAAGCAGCTGCCTTGGCATATTGTGGTGCTGGACGAGGCGCAGGCGATCAAGAGCCCGGATGCGCGGGCAACGCGCGCGGTGTGCCAGCTGAACACGACGCACCGGCTCTGCCTCTCCGGCACGCCGATTGAGAATAATCTGGATGAGCTATGGTCGCAGTTCGCGTTTTTAATGCCCGGGCTGCTGGGCGACCGGCGGGGCTTTGCGAAACGCTTCCGCACGCCGATTGAGAAGAATAACGACCCGGTATGCCGCGCGCAGCTCGTGCAGCGGATTCAGCCGTTCATTCTACGGCGCACGAAATCCGAGGTGGCGACGGAGCTGCCGCCGAAACATACGATTTTGCGGCGTATCACCTTGGCGCCCGACCAGCGCGAGCTGTACGAGACCATTCGCGGCACGCTGTATGAAACCGTGCGCGAGCAGATGGCCGAGCGCACGTTGGCGCAGAGCCGGGTGATTGTGCTGGATGCGCTGCTGAAACTCCGTCAGGCCTGTTGCGACCCGCGCCTCGTGAAACTCGGCGGCAGTCGCGGCACTGAGAGTTCCGCGAAGCTGGAAGACCTGCTGGAGATGATCTCCGAGCTGATCCCCGAAGGGCGCCGGATTCTGCTGTTCTCGCAGTTCACGTCGATGTTGGACCTCATCAAGCCGCGCCTGCGCGAGCTGGGCATCCCCTTCGTGGAGCTGCGCGGCGATACGCGCGACCGCGCCGAGCCGGTACGGTCCTTCGAGGCCGGGGAAGTGCCGCTGTTCCTGATCTCGCTGAAAGCCGGCGGGCGCGGATTGAACCTGACCTCGGCGGATACGGTAATTCATTACGACCCGTGGTGGAACCCGGCGGTGGAGAATCAGGCTTCCGACCGCGCGCATCGTATCGGCCAGACCAAATCCGTGTTCGTTTACAAGCTCATCGCCATGGATACGGTGGAGGAGCGGATCCTGGAGCTGCAGCAGCGCAAGGCGGAGCTGGCGAGCATCGCCTTCTCGGATGCCGGAAGCATGGCGTTCAACCAGGAGGATATCAACTTCCTGTTCGGCGCCGAATCGGAGACCGAAACGGCTGCCGCTGCGTAAGCCGTTGAACGCGAACGAAACTTACAAAGTTATGGCGTGGCGCGATATGAAATTCACGCCAACGCCGCACCTGCAATACGATTAATTTTTTAGCAGCAATTCCCGGCTGGGGGGCTGGCGTTGGCCAGCCGCCTAAAATATCAACAGCTTTTCGCTGGGAGACGATGACCCTGAACCCTAAAATCAAGGCGGTGGCGATTTGCGCCTGGGGTTTGCTCGGGGTCTGCCCAGCTGCCGCACAAAATGCCGGACCAACGCCTGTTGAAGCGGCCCCGTTGCAGCAAGCAGTGTGGCGAACGCGCGTCGAGCTTTCGGCCAGCCTGCAGGCGCAGCAGAATGCCACGCTTGCCCCGGCCCTGGGCGGGGTGGTGACAGGCGTGCTGTTCCATTCCGGCCAGCAAGTGGCGGCGGGACAGGTGCTGGTGCAGCTGGATAACGGGCCAGGCGCGGCGCAGCTGGCTTTGGATGAGGCAAGGCTGGCGCAGGCGCAGCGGGATTTTACCCGCACGCAAAAACTCATGGCGATCGCGGGTTCCAGCGAGTCCGCGCTGGAACAGGCCGCGGCGCAGGCGGCGGAGGCAAAAGCGCAGGTGGGGCTGGATGAGGCCAATCTGGCGCAGTTGCAGATCACCGCGCCGTTTGCGGGCACGGCCGGCATCCGCAAGGTCGATGTGGGAGACTATCTGCCGGCCGGGCAGGCGGTGGTGAGTCTGACGGGAAATGGGCCGCTCCGGGTGTTGTTCTCGATTCCGCAGACCGAGGCCGGCGACATCGCGCCAGGCGAGAGGTTCAGCCTGCAGGTTCCGATGGAGAGCAACGGGTCGATGACGGCGCAGGGCGAGGTCGTGGCGCTAAGCCCGCAAATCGACCCAGCGACGAATGCGCGGGATGTGGAAGGCCGGGTGGATGGCGATGCGGCCGGGCTGCTGGCGGGCATGTCCGGCGTGGTGGACATTGCGACCGGCGCACCGCTGCCCGCTTTCTCGGTGCCCAGCACGGCGCTGAATGACAGCACGCTGGGGCCGTTCCTCTTCGTGATTACGCCCGGTGCGCATGGCGACACGCTGAGCACGGTCTATGTGACGATTTACGGCAACGCGAACGGCGATACGCTGGTCAGCACGTCGGGCTTAAGCGCCAATGAGCAGGTGGTGGCGCTGGGCGGTTTCAAGCTGACGGATGGCGCGAGCGTCTCGCCCGAAACACCGTGAGCATCTGGGCCAGACTTCTCGAAAAGCCCGTGCTGGTGGGGCTGGCTGCTACTGCACTCGGGCTGTTCGGCCTGGCGGCGGTGCTGAGCCTGCCGATCCGCTCCAGCCCGATCATCCCGCCGCGCTACATCGATATTTCAACGAGTTTTCCGGGTGCGGACGCCGCGACGATCGACCGGTTCGTCACCCTGCCGCTGGAAGATGCGGTGGCCGCACTCCCGGGTGTAAAATACGTGACCGGGACAACGCAGGTCGATAGTTCGGACATCAACGCCTTCCTGGCCGATGGCGCCGCGCCGGATACGGTGTTCGCGGAGGTGCTGGCGGCGGTGAATGCGGCGCGCAGCAATCTGCCAGCGGGGATCCAGGCGCCGACGCTCAAGCTGGTGGGCGATGATAACGCCAACCAGGAGCTGAACGTGACGGTGCAGTTCCCGTCCAGCCTCACCGCGGCCCAGATCACGGCGTTTACGCTGACCAGCCTGGTGCCGCGCTTTGAGACGGTGCCAGGGATCGGGCCGGTGATGCTGTATTCCGGCGCGCCATCCCTGCGCGTGACGATGGACCCGCTTCGGCTGCAGGCGCTGGGTGTCACGCCGAATGATGTGGCGCAGGCGCTCGGCGATGCGGCGACGGTGAGCGCTGCGGGGACGCTGCGCAATACCGCCGCGATGATGCCGGTGAATGGCGAGAGCCAGTTGAACATGCCGGCGGATTTCGCCGCGCTGCCGGTGGCGACGCGCGGCGGCGTCTCGCTCAAGCTGAGCAGTGTGGCGGCGACACAAATGGGCTTCGCCGAAGGCACCGACCAGCAATGGTGGGACGGCAAGCGCGCCGTGGTGCTGGCCGCCGGTATCGCGCCAGATGGGAATATCCTCGATGTTGCCCGGCATTTGCGCGAGATGGTGGCGCAGATGCAACCGATGATGCCGGCGGGTGTGAAACTTTCGGTGACCTATGATCAATCCACCAGCGTTTCGGAATCCCTGCGCGATCTGGCATTGACCCTGGTGATCACCATTCTGCTCGTCGGCGGAATCGTGCGGCTCTCGCTCGGCACGATGCGCGCGGCGCTGGCCCCGTTCCTCGCCATCATGCTCTCGCTGCTGGGTGCCACCGTGGTGATGGAGATCACCGGGCAGACCTTCAACCTGTTCACCATCATCGCGCTAGTGCTGGCCGTGGGGCTGGTGGTGGATGACGCGATCGTAGTGGTGGAGGATGTGTTCCGCCGCGTGAGCGAGGGGGCACAGCCGATGGCGGCGGCGCAGGCGAGCGTCACGCGCCTGGCCCCCGTGCTGGCGGCGATCTCCTCCACGCTGGTGGTGGCGTTTCTGCCTTTGGGTTTTCTCTCGGGCTTGACCGCCGCTTTGTTCCGGCCTTTCGCCCTGGTGCTGATCTCGGCCTTCATGCTCTCGCTGGCCATCGCGCTGACCGTGGTGCCGTATATGGCGATGTGGGCGAGCCGGAGCTATGTCCACAGTATCCGGCGCAGCCTGATCGACCGGGCGCGCGAGGTTTATGTGCGGTTGCTGGGGCCGGTGCTGCATTTTGCGCCGCTTGTGGCGGGCGCCGTGCTGCTGGCGGCGGGCCTGTGCTTTTTCCTGCTGCGCATTGCGCCCAGCAATCTGGACCCGGCCCCGGACGGGTTGGATGTGTTTATCTTCGCGACCGCGCCGAATGGCTCCTCGATCGGCTATATGCTGAAACAGGAATCCGCGATTGAGGCGGTGATGCATAAGACCGAGCCCGGAATGCCGGAATGGCTGGATGCCTCCGAGCAGAGCCATGCGATCTTCGGCGGCTATACCTTCACCAGCCCGGAGGCGGCGGCGCAGGCAACCGTGAAGCTGAACACGGCACTGGCCGCAATGGACGGGCTTTCAGCCTATGTGTCGCAAGATAGCGGCTTGCCGGGTTCGGAAGATCTGCCGGTTTCGGTGAATATCTCAGGCCAGACGAGTGCTGCTCGGCTGCTGGATCTGGGCAATAAAATCCAGGCGGAGGCGAATGCGACAGGCGATTTCAACTATGTGATGATCAATCCGGGACAGCCGCAATACCAGTACAGCCTGAACATCAACCGGCTACTGGCGGCCAAGCTTGGCATTTCCGATACCGATATCGGCAACACGATCTCCGCCGCCCTCTCAGATGGGATTCTGGGCCAGGCGAGCGTGAACGGCACATCCATGAATATCGTGACGGATATGCCGACGCAGGGCGGCCCGGAAATGCTGAAGGCGCTGCCGATCCGCACGGCTGCAGGCGCGCTCGTGCCGCTCGGCACGGTCATTACGCTGACCGGCTCCGACCAACCGAATGCCCTCGGCTCCTGGCAGGGGCTGCCCAGCGTGAACATTCAGGCGCAGCAGGCGCTGGGCGTGCCGCTCAGCAAGGCGCTGGCGGATTTGCAGCATGCGTTCGACGCGCTGGGGGCCAAGGATTTGAGCTTCGGCTATAGCGGACCCTCCGAGACGTACCGGGAATCCAACCAGCAGAATGTAAAATTATTCGAGCTTGGCCTGGCGGGGTTGTTCTTTCTGCTGGCTGCGCAGTTTCAGAGCCTGCGCGACCCGTTCGTGGTGATTACCACCGTACCTTTGGCAAGCCTCGGGCCGCTCCTCCTATTCGTCGCAGGGGGTGCGACGCTGAATATTGTGACCGAGATTTCCCTGCTCACCGTTTGGGGGTTGATCGCGCGTCAGGGGATTTTATTCGTGCAGGTGGCGCATGAGGGGCGCGACCTTGGCCTGCATATTCATGAGGCGGCGCTGCGGGCGGCGCGGCTGCGCTTTCGGCCGATTTTAATGATTACGCTGGCGCTGCTCGGCGGTGCGATTCCGCTGGTGCTGGCGGGCGGGCCGCAGGCGACGATCCGCTACGATCTGGGTGCGGTGCTGGCGACCGGGATGAGCAGCGGGTTTCTGCTCTCGCTCTTTGCCGTACCCTCCATGTATTGCCTGTTTCACCGGGGGCGGAATGAGGTTTAGCCGCTTTGCGCTTTGCACCGCCATGAGCGGCGCGATGGGGCTTGCTTTGGCCTCCTGCGCGCCGCCTTTAGCAAAGCCGGATACGCAAATGCCAGTGCATGGCTACGTGCCCGGCCAGAGCGTGACGGCGAGCCCCCTGCCCGCCGCCTGGTGGGAGATGTTCGGCAACGCGCCGCTGGATGCGCTGGTGCAGGCGGGGCTGGCGGCAAACCCGACCATCGGCGAGGCGCAGCAGAATCTCGTGGCGGCGCAGCAGAATGCCGGCGCGGCAAATGGCGCGTTTCTTCCGCAAATCGAACTCAACCCGCCGGGGAATTCGGTCGTCTCCCGGCAATCCTATCCGACCGGGCCGAATGGCTACCCGCCCTACACGCTGTATTCGCTGACCGGCGCTATTTCCTACGATCCCGGTCTGTTCGGCGCGCGGAAATATACCCGCGCAAACGGGCAGGCGCTGGCGGATTATCAGGCGGCGGAGCTGGATGCGGCGCGGCAAAGCGTTGCCGGCAATATCGTAGCGGCGGCGATCGCCGAGGCCGGGGACGCCGCACAGCTTGCGACGACCCGGCAGATTATCGCCGCCGAGCAGAAGCTGCTGACCTTATTGCAGGGCGAATATGCCGATGGCGCGATTGCGCAGCTGAATGTGTTGCAGCAGCAGAGCGTGATATTGGCGACGGAGGCGAGTTTGCCGCCGCTGCAGACGCAGGCGGACCAACAGCGCGACCGGCTAGCGATTTTGACCGGGCAGCTGCCCGGAGATTTTGCGCCGCCTGGGATCGGGTTGCAGGATTTGGCGACGCCCGCGCAGATTCCGGTCGCCCTCCCCACCGCGTATCTGGCGGATCGGCCGGATTTGCGGGCGGCACTGGCGCAGGTCTCGGCGCAGAATGCTGCGCTGGGCGTGGCGGTAGCGCATCTCTATCCGGATTTCACGCTCTCGGCGACCGGCGGCTACGCGGCGGAAACGGTGGGCTCGCTATTCGGCACGAGTTCGGCGCTCTGGATTCTGGCGGGGAATTTGCTGGCACCGATTTATGAGGGCGGGACGCTGCATGCGCATGAAAAAGCCGCGCAAGCGCAGTTGCAGGCGGCGCTGTTTGCGTATCGCGAGGCGGTGCTGACGGCGTTTGGCCAGGCCGCGGATGCGTTGCAGGCCGTGCAGAACGATGCCAGCGCGCTGGCCCAGGCGCAGGCGGCAGCCCGCACCTCGGACGCGGCGTATCAACTGGCCGCCGCGCAATTCAAGCTGGGGGCGTTGGATTATACGACCGTGCTGACATCCCAGGCGGCGGCGGCGCAGGCGGCGCTGGCGACGACGCAGGCGCGCACGAATTTGCTGCTGGATATCGCGAATTTGCAGGCGGTGATGGCGAAATAGCGCGGGCCAGGCCAGAGCGCGATCGTTTGAGGTTTGCATAACGGAGCACGCCGAAAACCTGAATCCCCCTCAGAAATAAAGCTAGAGCCGGATGACAAAGCATGATCGCACTTAAAGCGATCATGCTCTAGTCTGCCCGCATGGGCAAAATCGTCTGGCTCGCCTCTTATCCCAAATCTGGGAATACCTGGGTGCGGGCGTTTCTGCATCACTACATCACACAGGCGGATGCGCCGTTGAGCATCAACGCGCTCGCGGATTTCTCGGCGGTGGAATGTGCGGCGGCCTTTTTTCATGCGCCGGGCGAGCGGATTTCAACGCAGGAAGCCCAAAAGCGGCGTCCCGAAGTGCATGCGCGGCTCACGCGTCTGCATGAGGATCTGGTGTTCGTGAAAACGCATAATGCGAATCTGGCCGTGCATGGCGTACCGCTTTGCACGCCATCGCAAAGTGCGGGGGCGGTTTATGTATTGCGGGATCCGCGCGATGTGGCTGTTTCCTACAGCGCGTTCACGGGCCGGGGCGTGGATGAGATGATCGATTTCATGGCCAATCCTCGAGCGGCAAATGCGGCGGATGGGGCGCAGGTGTTTGAGTTGCTATCGTCCTGGTCCGGACATGTGGAATCCTGGGCCGGGGATAAGAAAACTTGCGTCGTGCGCTATGAGGATTTGCTGGCGGCGCCGGAGACTTATTTCGGGCGGATCGTGCGGTTTTTAGGCGGTGCTGCGGCGCCGGAGCGGCTGCGGCGCGCGATTGCCTTCAGTGACTTCAAAGAACTGGCGGCGCAGGAAAAACGCGATGGCTATAAGGCCGGCGGATCTAACGCGGCGTTCTTCCGGGCAGGCGTGGCGGGAGCATGGAAAACAACCCTGAGCGCGGCGCAGGCCAAGAGGATTGAACGCGCGCATGGGGAAGCGATGCGCAAGGCAGGATATTTGTGAGCCCGGCGAAATACCAGCCCGAAAGTTTGACCGATATGGATTGGACAGATTGATTGCTTCCCCCGAATTCGCGGGGGCGCAATGACAACCCGGTTAAGCGGCGGAGAGTTGCAGCATGCCGCCGACGGATTCCCGGATGAGGCGGTAATTTGCCTGATCGGCGAAGAGCGCGCGGAGCAGCTGGTTGTTGAGCGCGTGGCCCGTGCGGCTGCCGATGAAGCGGCCGGAGATCGGCGCGCCGGCGAGCGCCAGATCGCCCACCACGTCCAGCATTTTGTGGCGCACGAATTCATCAGTCCAGCGCAGACCTTCAGGGTTCATGACCTTTGCACCATCGACGACGATGGCGTTGACAAGGCTGCCGCCTTTGGCGAGGCCGGCCTTGCGCAGTGCTTCAATCTCGCTTGCCATGGTGAAGGTGCGGGCAGCGGCGAGGTCGCGCGAGAAGCTCTCCGGCGTCAGGCTGATATTGAATGCCTGCGCGCCGATGGCAGAGGCGGCGAATTCGATGGCGAGCGAAAGCTCAAAGCCGGTTCCACCCAGATGATGTGGCCGCAGCTCCGCGAAGGCACCGTTATGTTCGACGCGCACCGCGCGCAGAACTTCCAGGGTCTCGCGAAAACCTGCATGCTCGACAATGCCGGCGCTCTCGATCAGAAACATGAAGGGGGCGGACGAACCATCGAACACCGGGAGTTCAGGGGCGTCGACCTCGACCAGCAAATCGTCGATCTGCGAGGCGGCGACGGCGGCCATCAGATGTTCGATCGTGCCGACCCGGGCTTCACCCGAGGTGATGACGGTGCAGAGGCGCGTATCGTTCACATGGTCGAACAAAGCAGGGATGTTGACGCCGAGATCCGTGCGGCGGAAGACGATGCCGGTGCCTGACGGGGCAGGAACGAGCTTCAGCGACACATTCACCCCGCTATGCAGGCCAGTTCCCACGCAGGAAATGGCGGTGCGAAGGGTGCGCCGCGGCGAAGCGGCGCTTTCAGTGCCCGTGAAGCTGTATCTGTCACGCAAAGACGACATAAATTTATCCGCAATCAGTGTTATTTCTACTTAGCGCGTGCAGCACGGCGCTGCCAGTCAATCATTATTTCTGATTATGTCGTTATAAACCTTTGATATTATGTGATTTTAGTCGGGGATTGTAGCGTGAAACCGGCTGTAATCCAGGGTCATCTCCCCCGCCTCGCCGCGGATGATGATATCGACGAAGCGATGGCCGAATCTGATCTGCTCGGAACCATAGACATGGCGGGCATAGACAGTGGCGTTCAACGCGTCATCCGTGCCGCTCAGCGTGCAGATCAGCACATTGCCGCCCATGCCGATGCTCTGCCCATCCTTGCCATGCAGCGGTGAATCTGGGGTGATCTTGTGCATGACCAGCCAGCTCAACGCGAAGACCGGCGACACCTCGCGCTCCAGCTTCAAAGAGACCATTCGCCGCAGCACGCCGCCCTCGCCGTCATCCTCGTCATGCGTGAGCGTGAGGCTAACCCGGGCCTCCAGAATTTGCGCGCGGCGTTCGTTAACGATCCGAAACATCAGCGTCGGCGTACCCTGATAGGGCCGCACGATCAGAACATCACTGAAGAGCACGCGCGGGCGGGGGCGCGAGAGCCGCGCGAAAAGCACGCCGGTGGCAAGCGCGGTGCCAAGCAGGCCGAGCAGAATTTCAAAACTGCTGACGATATTGGCCGGTAGCGAGACCGGATAGACCGCGCCATAGCCGGTGGTGGAGAGCGTCTGCACCGAAAAGAAGAACGCATCCGCGAGGCCGCCATGGCCGATGCCGCCCAGCCCGCCGATGGCATGGTAGATCAACGCAAACACGATGTTAATCGCGATGAAGGAGCCGGCCAGCCCCGCGAGCAGCCCCGCGATCGGCATCGTCATCAGTGAATAAAATAAATCCCGCAGGCCGCGCCTGGCAACACCGCGCCGCTCAATCTGGCGGAGCGCCTCCGCCGAGAGCGGCAATGGACGCTGGCGCGGCCGGGCGGGTTTCAAGCGCTACCTCCCTGGCCGCGACGCCGGGCCATACCAAGCCGCGCCATGCCCTGAAAAAGTAAAACCGCTTTTGCTCCGTCAAAGCAGGAGAAAAAGCGGTTTTCTGACATCATCAGGCCGGGGCCTGGCCCGGCTCGTTTATGGATTGTTGCGCCGCAGGAAGGCCGGAATTTCCAGCCCGACCTCGTCGATCTGAGCTGGGCGCACGGCGGCGCGGGCGGGCTCGCGGTGCTCCTGGGTATCCACATGCATCGCCGGTTCCTGGCGGTGCGGCTGCGGGGCCGGGGCTTGTTTCGGGCCGCCGAAGCCGAAAACGGATTTGAAGATGCTGGTGCTTTTCGGCGGTTCGGGTGCGCGCTGCGGCTCAGCGGTGGCGGCCGGGCGCATCGGCGGCGCCATGCGGGGTGCGGGCGGCACGGCGGCGGCGGGTTCTGCGAATTCCAGCTCTTCCCCGGCGCGCGTGGTATAGGCTTTGGAAATCAACGGCGCGGTGGGGGGTTCGGGCACATAGCCCGCCTGGCGGGAGGCGGGGGCTTGCTGCGGCGCATAGCCCTGCTGCGCGCCGGCCTGCGGTGCGCCTTGCTGCGCATTGGCCTGCGGCGGGAAGGCAACCGGATCGGCGCTGCCGCCGTTCACGACCTGGAGCTTGGGCATTTGCTGCGGCGCGCTGTCGATGCCGGTGGCGACGACGGAAACGCGGATGCGGCCGGCGAGGCTCTCATCGAGCGACATGCCGAACATGATGTTCGCGTCCTTGTCGACTTCCTCACCGATGCGATGCGCGGCCTGATCGACCTCGAACAAGGTAACATCCGAACCGCCGGTGATGTTGATGAGCAGGCCGTGCGCGCCTTTCATGTTGGTGTCTTCCAGCAGCGGATTGCTGATGGCGGCTTCGGCGGCGCGGATCGCGCGGTCTTCGCCCTCGGCCTCGCCGGTGCCCATCATCGCCTTGCCCATGACGGACATGACGGAGCGGATATCGGCATAGTCTAGATTGACGATGCCGGGGAGAACCATGAGATCGGTGACGCCGCGCACGCCCATATAGAGAACGTTATCCGCCATCTCGAACGCTTCTTTCCAGCCGGTGCGCTCATTGGCGACCTTGAAGAGATTCTGGTTCGGAATCACGATCAGCGTGTCGACATAGGCCTGCAGCTCGGAGATGCCTTCCTCGGCGGCGCGCATGCGCTTCTTGCCCTCAAAGGCGAAAGGCTTGGTGACGACGCCGACGGTGAGAATGTTCTTCTCGCGCGCCATGCGGGCGATGACGGGTGCCGCACCGGTGCCCGTGCCACCGCCCATGCCGGCGGTGATGAAGACCATGTGAACATCTTCCAGATGGCGATAAAGCTCGTCCGCCGCCTCATCGGCCGAAGCCTTGCCGACTTCCGGACGGCCGCCCGCGCCATTGCCTTGCGTGAGATGCGGCCCAAGCTGAATGCGCTTTTCCGCCAAAGAGCGCTGCAACTGCTGCGCATCCGTATTGGCCGCGACAAAATCGACCCCCGGCAAATTCAACGTGATCATGTTGTTCACGGCGTTGCACCCGCCGCCGCCGACCCCGATGACGAGGATGCGCGGCGTAAAATCAGTGTGCGACGTTTTTTGGATCGTCAGGTTGAGGGTCATTTGTTTATCTCCTGGTCGTCATCGGTAAAGAACGGTTCGATTTCATGTCAAACACGATTTTTTAAAAAATCCACGATGCCGCGAAACCATCCGCCGCTTCGTTCCGAGTCGAAATTGATATCCTGCATGGTCTGGCCATCGCCGGTTGCGAAAGCGAGCAGGCCGACGAGGGTCGCGAAATTCGGTGCGCTGGCGGAATCGGGCAGGCCGATCATTCCGCCGGGGCGGCCCAGGCGCACGTTACGTTCGAGAATCTGCGCGGCAAGTTCGCGCACGCCGCCAAGCTGGGAGGCGCCGCCGGTCAGCACCACGCGCGTGCCCCCGGCGCGGCCAAGCCCGGCGGTTTCCAGCCGGTCCTTCACAAGTTCGAAAATCTCTTCCAAACGCGGACGAATGACGCTGATGAGCATGGAGCGCGGCATTTTCGCGATCTGGTGCTCATCCTCGCCCACTTGCGGCACCGGCAGGAGTTCGCGCTCATCATCCGGGCTGCCCTGGCAATTGCCGTAAAGCGCCTTCAGCCGTTCCGCATGGGCGACCGAGGTGGAAAAACCGCGCGCGATGTCGTTGGTGACATGAATGCCGCCGAGCGGAAGCTGCGCGGTGTGCAGCACCTGGCCCTCGGCGAATACCGCCATCGTGGTGGTGCCGCCGCCCATATCGATGACCGTGGCGCCGAGATCGCGCTCATCGCCCACCAGCGAGGCGAGGCCAGCTGCCATCGGCGCGGAGACTAGTGCGGCGATATCCAGCTCGCAGCGCGAGAGGCAGGCGGAGAGCGTGCGCAAGGCGGTATTGCCCGCATCGATGACATGCAGCTGCGCGGTCAGCGTATCGCAGAACAGGCCGCGCGGGTCCGTCACACCCTGGGTTTCATCGGTCGAGAAATTCAGCGGCAGCGCATGGATGGTGGCGCGGCCATCAGAGGCGGCGCGGCTGCGCGCTTCTTTGACGACGCGCAGAATATCGTCCGCGGTGACGGCGCGGCCATCGACCGGCCATTGCACGTTGAACAGGCGGGATTCCGGCTGGCCGCAGGAGAGATTGACATAGACGGATTTGAGTCTGGTATCCGCCATGTCCTCCGCAGCGCCGACGGCGGCGCGGATAGCTTTCTCGGCCTCGTCCAGATCCACGATGCCGCCGGATTTGATGCCCCGGCTCTTCTGCCAGCCGAAGCCGAGCGCGCGCAGCCTGCCATCGGATTCCGCGCGGCCGATGAGGCAGGCGATTTTTGTGGAGCCGAGATCCAGCACGCCGAACGGGCCGGAGCGGATGTTGCGGGTCCGCAGCGTATCGTCGGGCGCAGGTTTTGCCCCCCGTTCAAGCGTTGGCGCGCGCCGCGACATCTCGTTCATCTTATGGCTTCCTCCACCTTCATGTGTGGTCGTCCTTGGTGTGGTCATCGGCCCCCGGAGCCACGGTTGCGGCGGGGTATGGGCGGATGACGAGCCGGTCGGGCAGGCGCAGATCGATCACCTCCACAGGGCGGTCCAGCAGCTGCATGCTCGACTGCAGGGCGGTCAGCTGGGCAATGGCATCCTGCTCACCGGTATCGGGCAGTTTCACGACCGTCTGGTTCTTGAGCACGAGATTCCAGCGCAGCCCGTCCACACGCTCCGCCGCCGCGACATGCGAGAGCAAGGCGGGAGAGGTCGAGAGTTCGTTCATCAATGTCTGCGCATTCTGCGGCGCGTCCGCGCCCACCAGCAGCAGCAGCCACGGCTCGCGGCGCTTGGCGGCGCCGGCATTCTGATCGGCAATGACATTGCCGTTGCGGTCGATGAGCAGAAATTCCGTGGTGCCGTTCGGCGCGGTGGTCTGCCAGATGGCGTAGGCCGCGCGCTCGGTGATGGTGACGATGAGCGTGCCGGGAAGTACCCGCTGCACGGTGGCGGATTGCACGGGGCCGAGCTGCTCCACGCGCTGCTGCACGGCGGTCAGGGAGAAGCCAAGGCTGGGATCGCCGTTCTGCACGGCGATCGCCTGTTGCAGCAGAGCGGGGTCGGTCGCCTGCGCGCCGCGAATCTCCACGCTGGAGATGCGTAAGCCCGCATCGGCGGCCAAGGCGGCCAGGCCGAAACCCTCATGCCGCACGGCAACCGGGGCCGGGGCGACGCTGGGGAGTGAACGGATGAGTTCGGAAATCACGATGAGCACCGCAACGACGCCCAGCACCCATAGGCCGGGGCGCAGGCTGCGCTTGACGCGCCGCCAGAACAGCGCGCGGGCGGTCAGCCGGTCCTGCGGGGCCGTGACTTTTTTTGCCCGGGCGCGGGTTGCCGGGCGTGAGACCGGGGCGCGGGCGGTAGCGGTTACGCGCGGCATGTCGCCCGCTCAACCATCCAGGCGCAGAGTGCGGGGAAATCCAGCCCCGCCAGCGCCGCCTGCTCGGGCAGCAGGGAAGTCTGGGTCATGCCCGGCTGGGTGTTCACCTCCAGCAGAACGAGGCGGCCGGTGGCATCGTCATAGCGCAAATCGGCGCGCGTGGCGCCGAGGCAGCCCAAAGCGCGATGCGCGGCGAGTGCGATATCCTTGGCGTGCTGGGTGACCGCCTCCGGCAGTTCGGCGGGGATGACATGGCGCGAGCCGCCGGCGGCGTATTTGGCGTGATAATCGTAAAAATCTTCGTCGGTGACGATCTCGGTCACGAACAGCGCGCGGTCTTCCAGCACGCAGACGGTGAGTTCGCGGCCCGGGATGAATTGCTCCGCCATGGCCGCGCCGAAGGTCCAGCTGCGGATGATGTCGCTGGTCCGGTTGTCGCCCGCGCGGACGATATGCACGCCGACGGAAGAACCCTCATTCACCGGCTTCACCACATAGGGTGGCGGCAGCGGGTGATGGTCCGCCAGCTCCTCGATATTGATGATGCGGTGCGGGGCGACCGGCAGGCCGGCATGGGCAAACACCGCCTTGGCGGCGGCCTTGTCCATTGCCAAAGCGGAAGCGCGCACGCCGGAATGGGTATAGGGAATGCCGAGATAATCCAACACGCCCTGGATCGTGCCATCTTCGCCGAAGCGCCCATGCAGCGCGTTGAACACGACATCCGGCGCCGGGGTGAGTGCTGAGATGACGGCGCGCAGATCCTCGCCCACTTCCACCGGGATGACATCGTAACCCGCCTTGGTCAGTGCCGCGATAACCTGCGTGCCGGTGCGCAGCGAGACTTCGCGCTCCGAGGACATGCCGCCCAGTAAAACCGCGACGCGCTTCATGCCGGTACTCCGATACGTTTGATTTCCCAGTGCAGCGACACACCGGAATGCTGCTGGACGCGGGCGCGAACGTCTTCACCCAGGCCTTCCAGCTCGGCGGCGGTGGCCTCCCCGGTATTGATCAGGAAATTGCAGTGCAATTCCGAGACCTGCGCGGCCCCGCGCTTGAGGCCGCGCGCGCCGGCGGCGTCGATGAGCTCCCAGGCCTTCTGGCCGGGCGGGTTGGCAAAGGTTGAGCCGCCCGTGCGTGCGCGCACGGGTTGGCTTGCCTCGCGGCTGGATTTGATTTCGGCCATGCGCGCGGCGATCATCTGGGCATCCGCCTTGCGGGCGCGCAGCCGGGCGCGCACGACGATGCTGTCCATCGGCAGATTGGCATGGCGGTAGCTGAGGCCGAGATCCATGGCGGGGATGCGCAGAAGCTCGCCGGAGCGGGTGACGATTTCGGCCCAGTCGAGCACCTGCGCGATATCGCCGCCATAAGCGCCCGCATTCATCGCCACCGCGCCGCCGATTGTGCCGGGAATCCCGGAGAGAAATTCCAGCCCGCCAAGTGCGGCGGCGGCGGCATGTTCGGCCACCGTGACATCGAGCGCCGCAGCACCCGCGATGATGCCGTCATCCTCCACGACAACCTCGCCGAAGCCGCGGGCAAGCTTGACGACGACGCCGTGAATTCCACCATCGCGCACGATGAGGTTGGAAGCCGCGCCGATGACCGTGACGGGCATTTCCAGCGGCAGGGCCTTCAGCATTTCACAGAGGTCATCCACATCCGCCGGGCGGACGAGGAACTCCGCCGGACCGCCGACGCGAAACCAGGTGACGGGGGCGAGCGGCGCGTTCTCGACGACACGGCCGCGAATGGCGGGGATGGCGAGGGTCATCATCACCGCCGCGCGCCTGCCAGTTTTGCGGCACCTTGCAGCGCCTGGAGCTGGGCAGGGAGTGCGGCGGCCCAATGGGTGATGCTGCCCGCACCGAGGCAAATGACGAAATCGCCATGGCGGGCGATGGCGTGCACCATTTCCGCGAGATGCGCCGGGTCGGTCAGCGCCACCACCTGGCGATGGCCGCGCGCGCGCAGCCCCTCCACCAGCGCGTCCCGGTCCACGCCCTCGATCGGCGCTTCGCCTGCGGCGTAGACATCCGCGACGATGACCGTGCCGGCATCGTTCATGCAGGTGCAGAAATCCTCGAACAGGCTTTGCAGGCGGGAGAAGCGATGCGGCTGGACGACGGCGATGACATCGCGCGCCCCGGCCTGCCGCGCGGCCTTCAGCACCGCCGCGATTTCCACGGGGTGATGGCCGTAATCGTCGATGACCGTAACGCCGCCCGCCTCGCCGGTTTTGGTAAACCGGCGCTTCACGCCGGCGAAATTCAGCAATGCGGCTTTGATCTGGTGTTCCTCGATCTCCATTTCGGTCGCCACCGCGATGGCGGCGAGCGCGTTGGAAACGTTATGGTTGCCCAGCATCGGCAGTTTGAACGGACCCATGCGGCGCGCGCGTCCGGTGGCGCGGTCGGAAAAGCGGACCTCGAAGGAGGCGCCGTCCTTGCTGGAGATGATGCGCTCGGCGCGGATATCGGCCTGCGGGGAAAAGCCATAGGTGATGACGCGATGATCCGAGAGGAAGGGGATCATCTGCTGGACCGCCGGATGGTCGATGCACAACACCGCGAAGCCGTAGAACGGGATGTTCGCGACGAACTGGCGGTAGCCCGCCTCCATGGCTTCGCGCGTGCCCCAATGGTCGAGATGTTCGGGGTCCATATTCGTGACGATGGTGATAACGGCGGGCAGGCGTAGAAAACTGCCATCCGATTCATCGGCTTCCACGACCATCCAGTCGCCCGCACCCAGCCTTGTATTGCTGCCATAGGCGTTGATGATGCCGCCATTAATGACGGTGGGATCGAAACCGGCCCCCTCCAGCACCGCCGCGACGAGGCTGGTGGTCGTCGTTTTGCCATGCGTGCCGCCGATCGCGACCGCCCATTTCAAACGCATCAGCTCGGCCAGCATTTCCGCCCGGCGCACCACGGGGATGAGCTTGCGGCGCGCGGCGATGACTTCGGGATTGTCCCTCGGCACCGCGGTGGAGATGACGACGACCTGCGCGTCGCGCAGATTGGCGGCGTCATGCCCGATGGCGATGGGAATGCCGGCGGCGCGCAGGCGGCCGACATTGGCGTTCTCCGCAATATCGCTGCCTTGCACGGAATAGCCCAGCACATGCAGCACCTCGGCAATGCCGGACATGCCGATGCCGCCGATGCCGACAAAATGAATCGTGCCGATGGAAAGCGGGAGCGCCCTCATGATGCCGCCCCTTCCAAGGTGATGGTTTGCACGATACCGGCCAGCCTGCTGGCGGCATCCGCACGGCCTGCGGCGGCGGCGGCGTTTGCGGCGCTCGCCAAAGTCTCAGAATTCATCAATACGCTTTCAATCTTTGTCGCTAATTTTTCGGGCGTGAGCCCGGCCTGATCCATCCGCCATCCGCCGCCCGTCTGCGCCAGCGCATCCGCATTAGCGCGCTGGTGATCGTCGATCGCGCCGGGCAGCGGGATGAAAATCGCCGGGCGTCCAACAACGGCGATTTCTGCCACCGTTGAGGCGCCGGCGCGGGCGATGACAAGATGCGCCTGTTGCAGTCTCTCTGCCATATCGCTGAAAAACGGCGAGGTTACGGCGGTGATGCCTGCTTCGGCGAATATTTTTGCAGCCTCATCCTGCTCCTGCGCGCGGCATTGCTGCGTCACGCGCAGCCGGGCGCGCAGCGGCGGCGGCAGCCCGGCGAGCGCCTGGGGGATCAGCGTGCCGAAGATTTTCGCCCCCAGCGAACCGCCGGTGACCAGCAGGTTAATCGTATCCGTGGGCGGCGCATAAGGGCCGCCGTGCAATCCGGCGATGGCGGGGCGTACGGGATTGCCAAGCAGCTCAGTCCGCACGCCTGCTGGAATGGACGTGGTTTTTTCGAAGCTGAGCACCAGCACATCGCACATGCGGGCGAGCAGACGGTTGGCACGGCCCAGCACGGCGTTCTGCTCGTGCAGCAAAATTTTCGGCCGGCGGCGCAGCAATTTTGCCGCCAGCACCGGGGGCACGGCGGGGTAGCCGCCGAAGGCCACCACGGCGGCGGGGCGAAGATCCTGCAGGATCTTGCGCGCCTGCGCCACGCCGCGCGCCAAGGCCCAAGCGCCGTCCAGCGCGCGTTTGAAACTCCGGCCCGAAAGGCCTGCGCCCGCGATGACATGACGCTCGCATTCCGCAAACACTGGCGAGGCAAGGCCGCCGGAACGCGCATCGGTCATCAGCACCACGCGCTCGCCCTGCGCCAGCAGGGCGGCGGCCAGGGCTTCGGCCGGAAAAAAATGCCCGCCAGTGCCGCCCGCGGCGATCACGATCGGGCGCTGCACATTCGCCTTCATGAGTAATCGCTCTGATGGCGCTTGCGCGTCAGCGCCAGCAGGAAGCCCATCTGAATGGAAATCGCGAGCACCGAGCTGCCGCCATAGGAGATGAACGGGAGCGTCATGCCCTTGGTGGGGATGAGCGACAGCGAGGACGCCATGTTCACGAAGGCTTGGAGGCCAAAGCCGACAATCAGCCCGCCCGCCGCCAGCACGACGAAGAGATTCTGCTCGGCGAGCAGCCGGATCATCGCGCGCAAAACAATCGCGGCGAAGACAAAAATGATGAAGGCGCAGAAAAACAGCCCGAATTCCTCGCCCGCCACGGCAAACACGAAATCCGCCCGCGCATCCGGCAGATAATGCTTCACCTGCCCCTCACCCGGCCCAAGCCCCAGCATGCCGCCATTGCCAAAGGCGGAGAGCGCGGTTTGCGCCTGGGAGCCCGGCGGCGGGTTCCAGAACATCATGACACGCGTATGCACATGGGTGATGAAGAAGAACGCGTAAATGCCCGCCAGCACCAGCAACACGAAGCTGACGACGAGCCATTTCATGTTCAGCCCGTCGAGATAGAATTGCGAGAGCACGACCATGGTGAACAGGAAGGTCATGCCGATATCGGGCTGCATTTTCAGCATCAACGCGGTGAGCAGATAGACGCCAAGGGCCGCGCGCTTGCCGGGAAAGCCCGGCGTGCGGCGGGATTCCGCGATGAGCCAGGCGGAGATGATGATGAAGCCCGGGCGCAGGAACTCGCTGGGCTGAACGGTGAAGCCAGGGAGCGAAAGCCAGCGATTGGCGCCGTCCACCTCCACGCCATGCACAAGCGTGAAGCCGGTGAGCAGGAAGAAGAGAATGCCGAGGCCGAGCGCGGCCAGCTTCACCTGACGCAGCGAGAGCATGGACATGCCCAGTATAATCACGCCGCCAGCGCCCAGGAACATGATCTGCTTGATCATCGCCATGGTATGCGGGTCGCTCAGATGCATCGAAATGCCTGGCGTTGCAGCCAGAGCCAGCACGTAGCCGATGCCGACCAGTACGGCGAGGGCGAGTAGAGTCACGCGGTCCACGCTCCACCACCAGCGGCCGAGAACGGAGGTATCCGCGCGGGAGAGCGAGGGCATCAGGCACCGCCTTTCGCGAGCGCGGCGAAAGCCTCGCCACGGGCATCGAAATTCGCGAACTGGTCGAAGCTGGCGGCGGAAGGGGAGAACAAAATGGTTTTCACGCCGCATGCTTTGGCGGCGGCGAAGGCGAGCGGCACGGCATGCGCCAACGTGCCCGCGACGTCGCAGTCAACATGCTGCGCGCGCAGGGTTTCGGCGAAGCCCGGCCCGTCCTGGCCGATCAGGAAGGCTTTTGCGACGCGCGGGAAAAAGGGCGCGAGGTCCTCGATGCCGCCTGCTTTCGCCACACCGCCCGCGATCCAGATGAAACGGTCATAGCAGCCCATGGCGCGGGCGGCGGCATCCGCATTTGTGGCCTTGCTGTCGTTGATGAAGGCGATGCCCTCGCGAAGTGCGACTTCCTGCTGGCGATGCGGCAGGCCGGCGAAGGTTTTGATGCCCTCGGCGATGGCGGCTTCCGGCACGAAGAGCGCGCGGGCCAGGGCGGCGGCGGCGGCGGCGTTTTGCGCGTTATGCGCGCCCGGCAGCGCCAGAGCAGGGCCGGTGACAAAGGTCTCACCCGAAATGCGGACCACCCTGCCCTTCCGGGTCTCCAGCCAGTCGGCCATGTCGCGCGACGGCGCGTCATCCGTGCCGATGACGGCGGTGCAACCGGCATCCTGGCGCGCGAAAATCTCCCGCTTGGCGGCGGCGTAGCCTGCCATGTCGCCATGGCGGTCCAGATGGTCGGGCGAGAGGTTGAGCATGGCTGCGGCATCGAAGCGCAGCGTGGCGATTCGTTCCAACATATAGCTGGACATTTCCAGCACATAAACGCCGGAATCGGGCAGAAGCGGCAAAGCGAGCGCCGCCGGGCCAAGATTGGCGCCTGCCGCGTAGGGAATGCCGCCAACGCCGAGGATATGCGCGAGCAAAGCGGTGGTGGTGGATTTGCCGTTGGTGCCGGTAATGCCCGCAAAGCGCGCCTTGCTGCCGCTCTGGCGCACCGCGCGGTAGAGCAGCTCGGCATCGGTGAGGACCGGCACGCCGGTTTCCAGCGCCCAGGCGGCGTCGGGATGTGGTTTGGGCAGGTGATGCGGGATGCCGGGGGATAGCACCAGCGCATCCAGCCGCCCCGGAACCTCGGAGGGGCGGCTTTGGGGGAAGGACGCAGCCGCATCGCGCGAGGCGGCGGCATCGTCCCATACGAAGACTTCCGCGCCCATTTCGCGCAGCGCCGTGGCGGCGGGCAGTCCGGCTTTGCCCAGCCCCAGCACGGCGAAGCGCGCCCCCGCGAAGACCGGCCCGAAGCTCATCGGCGCTGCCTCATCGGATTTTCAGGGTGGCCAGCCCCACCAGTGCCAGGATCATCGCGATGATCCAGAAGCGGATGACGATGGTGGGCTCGGCCCAGCCTTTCTTCTCGAAATGATGGTGCAGCGGGGCCATGAGAAACACGCGCCTGCCGGTGCGTTTGAACCAGAAGACCTGGACGATCACCGAGACGGTTTCCACCACGAACAGCCCGCCGACGATGGCCAACACAATCTCGCTCTTGGTCGCGACCGCCACCGCGCCCAGCGCGCCGCCGAGCGAGAGCGAGCCGGTATCGCCCATGAACACGGCGGCCGGCGGGGCGTTGAACCAGAGGAAGCCGAGCCCCGCGCCGATGAGCGCGGAGAGGAACACCGCCAGCTCACCCGCGCCGGAGATGAAATTGATCTGCAGATAGCCGGCGAAAATTCGGTTGCCGACGAGATAGGCGATGAGCGCGAACACGCCGGCGGCGATCATCGTCGGCACGATGGCAAGCCCGTCGAGACCATCCGTGAGGTTGACGGAGTTGGACGCGCCCATCAGCACGAACATCGCAACCAGCGGGAACAGGAAGCCGAAGGGGATCATCAAATTCTTGAAGACCGGCACGGCAAGCTCGGTGCCGAGCGGATAGGGCATCAGCTGGGTCATCCAGATTGCCGCGATCAGACCGATGCTGGCTTGCGCGATGAGTTTGATGCGGCCCGAAACGCCCTTGGTGTTGCGGCGGGTGAGTTTGAGAAAATCATCGGCAAAGCCGATGCCGCCATAGCCGAAGGTGACGAGCAGCACGGCCCAGACATAGCCGTTATCAAGATCAGCCCAGATGAGGGTGGAGAGGCCGAGCGCGATGAGAATCAACACGCCGCCCATGGTGGGCGTGCCTTTTTTCTCGATCAGATGGCGTTCAGGGCCATCGAGCCGGATGGGCTGGCCATGGCGCTGCATGGATTTGAGAAAGCGAATGAGCTTCGGACCGGCCCAGAAGCTGATGACGAGCGCGGTGAGGCAGGCGCCGCCCGCGCGAAAGGTGATATAGCGGAACAGGTTGAAGGCGTGGACATACCCGGCCAGGGGAAGCAGAAGCGCGTAGAGCATCAGGCAGGGCTTTCGAGGTGCGAGATTACATCACGCATGCGGCTGCCGTAGCTGCCTTTCACCAGCAGCGTGTCCCCCGCGCGCAAGGCGGATTTCACCAGAGGTGCCAGGCTCGCCGCGTCTTGCGCATGCGCGCCTTGCTTGGACCGCGGCAGCGAGTCGAACAAAACCTTCATCCAGGGGCCGCAGGTAAACACCAGATCCGCCCCCGCAACCGCATCCGGCAGAAGGGAGAGATGCTCGGCCTGTGCCGCCTCGCCCAGCTCCAGCATGTCCCCCAAAGCAGCGACATGTCGGCCCGGCTGCAGGGCCAGCACGGCGAAGGCGGCGCGGATAGAGGCGCTGGAGGCGTTGTAGCTCTCATCGAGCAGCTGGACGTGGCCTCCGCCGGGCAGGCTAATTTCGCGCCGCGCGCCGCGCCCGGTGAACGGGGCGAAATCTTCCAGCGCGGCAGCGGCATCGGCCAAATCCAGACCCAAAGCCTGAATGGAAGCGAGAACGGCGATCGCGTTCATCGCCATATGCATCCCCGGTGCATCGAGATGGAATTTGACGCCCGTGCGGCCAATGCTTGCTGATATATCGGAGGCTTGCGCGCCGGCTTTCATTTTCAAAATACGGGCATCCTCCGTGCCGAAGGCAATCTGGCGGACACCTGCGGGGACTTTCGAGCGCAGCAGCGGGAGAAACGCGGACTCGCCGGGCATGACCGCGACACCGCCGGGGCGCAGGCTGGTGAAGAGCGAGGCCTTTTCTGCCGCGATCGCGGCTTCGGAGCCCATCAGCCCCAGATGCGACCGGCCGACATGGGTGATCAGCGCGACATCCGGCTGCACCAGCTCGGCCAAGGGCAGGATTTCGCCGGGATGGTTCATGCCGATCTCGAACACGCCGAAATCCGTGTCTCGCTTCATCCGGGCCAAGGTAAGCGGCACGCCGATATGATTGTTGAAGCTGGCCTCAGCGGCATGAACGCGGCCAAAGGCGGAAAGCCCGGTGCGCAGCATCTCCTTGGCGGTGGTTTTGCCGACGCTGCCCGTGACCGCGACGATTTTGGCGCGGCTGCGGGCGCGAGACGCCGCACCCAGCCGGGCGAGCGCCGCCAGCGTGTCCGCCGCGACCAGCAAGCGACCTTCCATGGGTCCGGATATGGGGCGCGAGACCAGCGCGCCCGCCGCCCCTTTGGCCAAGGCCTCGCTCACGAAATCGTGACCATCCCGCTCGCCGGACAACGCCACGAACAGGTCGCCGGGCTGCAGGGTTCGAGTGTCGATGCTGATGCCGGTGATGGCAAAGCCGGGCCCGTCCGCGCCAAGGCCGGCGGCGAGTTCGTCCGCTTCCCAAAGCGCGCTCATTCCACGCCGCCCAGCTCACGGATCACGCTGGCATCGTCGAACGGGATAACCTCGCGGCCCACGATCTGCCCCTGCTCATGGCCCTTGCCGGCGACGACGAGAACATCGCCCGCGCGAAGCGCCGAAAGCCCAGCCGCGATGGCGGCGCGGCGATCCGCAATTTCAATGCCGCCCGGTACGGCGGCGAGAATCGCGGCGCGAATCGGGCCCGGCGCCTCTGTACGCGGGTTGTCGTCCGTGACGATGGCAAAATCCGCGCCTGCGGCGGCGGCTTGCCCCATCAACGGGCGCTTGCCGGCATCGCGGTCGCCGCCCGCGCCGAAGACGATGATGAGGCGGCCGGCGGCATGGGGGCGCAGCGCGCTCAGCACGCGCGAAATGGCGTCCGGCGTATGGGCATAGTCAACATAGGCGGCAGCGCCGTTGGGCAGAACCAAAGCGCGCTCCAGCCTTCCGCGCACGCCCTGCATGATCTCCAGCCGGGCGAAGGCATTGGGAATGCCGAGTGCCCCTGCCAGCCCGGCGGCGAGCACGGCGTTATCGGCCTGGAAGCGGCCCGGCAGGTTGAGCATCACGCGCTGCCCGCCCGCGAACACTTCCTGGCCGCCCGGCAGCGGCACGGTACGCTCCACCTGCACGGGCCGAAAATCCAGCCTGCGACGCGCCGCGATGTCGCGCAGCTGCGAGAAGGTCTCGGGGTCCATATCCTCCATCGCGACAACCGGCGTGCCAGGTGCCAGCAGCGCATCGAACAGGCGCAGCTTGGCGGCGCGGTAGGCCGCCATCGAGCCATGATAATCCAGATGGTCGCGCGTGAGGTTAGTGAACCCAGCGGCAGCGAATTTCAGACCATCGAGCCGGCTTTGCTCGATGCCGTGGGAGGAAGCTTCCAGCGCGGCATCGGTGATGCCGCGGGCCGCCAGCATGGCAAGGGCGTTTGCCAGGGTTACGGGGTCGGGCGTGGTCAGGCTGTCGGCGGGCGGCAGCCCTTCCGCGATCAGCCCCAGCGTGCCGAGCGACGCGGCTTTGCGGCCCGCAGCCGCGAGGAGCTGGCGCAGGAAATCGACCGTACTGGTCTTGCCGTTGGTGCCGGTCACGGCGGCGATGCGCTCGGGCATTCTGCCTGCCAGCTCGACGGCGAATTGCGCCAGTTTCTCGCGCGGGGCGGGCACGCAGACCAGCTTGCGGGGCGGCACGCCGGGTGGCCAAACCGTGCCCTCCGGCGCCAGCACGGCGACCGCGCCGCGCGCCACGGCCTCGGCGATATAACGCCGACCATCCGCCTTGGTGCCGGGGAGTGCCGCGAACATGAAACCTGGCTCGACTGCCCGGCTGTCCGCGGTGATTCCGCGTATGCCGATCAACTCACTGCTCCGCAAACTGGTTGTCCGCCGGAAGGTTCCGCTCTGTCATATGGCTGCCGATGGCCGGATAGATGGGGGCCATGATTCCGCCATGCGAATGGCGGACGCTGTGTGAGGCAGAAAGCGTGGCGGGAAGCTGGCTCGAGCGCGCCGCCACGGTGCCGGGCGGTTTTTCGCCCATCAACTCATAGGCGAAGCCGTTCGCACCCGGCGGCAGCGGGTTGCCGGGCCCTAGTGCTGCGGCACCCGGCGGGGCGACAGGTTGCAGGGGCACGGTGAGCGCGGCATCGAGGGCGGCCAGCTGGTCGCCGGTCACCGGCAGAATACCCAGCATCGGGCCGATGCGGGCGATAATGCGCCCGACCGTGGGCGCTGCAATATAGCCGCCGGTGGTGAAGCCATGGGTCGTGGCGTCGGGCTTCGGCTGCAACACCAGCACGTAGATCACGTATTGCGGGTCCTGCATCGGGAAAGCCGCCATGAAGGAGGCATTGTTGGTGTGGCGCAGATAGCCGCCATGCGGGCCGACAACCTGCGCCGTGCCGGTTTTGCCGCCGACCACATAGCCCGGCACCGCCGCATTCGTCCCGGTGCCGTAGAGCACCACATTGGTCATCAACTTCCGCATCATATCAGACGTACTCTGCTGCATCACCCGCACGCCGGCCGGCTGCGGACCGGCCGGGTCCACCGCCAGCAGCGTGGGATTATAGCGTATACCCCCATTCACGATGGGCAGCACGCCGGTGACGAGGTGCAGCGGGCTCACCGCGATGCCGTTGCCGAAGGATACCGTCATCGTCGCGGCTAGTCCCCAATTGTTGAGCGGCGGCAGCTCGGGTGCGGGGGGGCCCGGGAGCTGGATGTTCAGCGGCCCGAAAAATCCCTGTTTTTCATACCATTCCTGTTCGATCTTCGGACCAAGTATCGTCGCAATGCGCGATGCGCCGATATTGGAGGAGACGTTCAGGATCTCGGGCACGGCCATCCAGCTATGCACGGGTTCGAAATCGGTGATGAAGAACCGCCCTACCTTGAGCGGGTGGGTCGTATCGAAATAATCCCAATAATGGATCAGGCCGGAATCCAGACCCATGGCGATGGTCTGGAGTTTGAACACGCTGCCCGGCTCGTAATCGCCATTCACGCATTTATCGAACTGGCTGTTCGGCGTTGCGGAGCCGTAGGTCGTCACGTCATAATCCGGCAGGCTCGCCATCGCCAAGATTTCACCGGTATGGGCGTTCATCACGATCGCGCAGCCGCCGGGCGACTGGAATTCCTTTACCGCCGCCGCCAACTCGTCATGCACGATGCTCTGGATACCGGCATCGATGGAGAGCACCAGCGGGGCCGGGTTGGTGGTAAGGCGCTGGTTGAAATACTCCTCCACCCCCGCAATGCCATTCCCGCCAACGCCCACACCGCCCAGAATATGCGCGGCGAGATCGGCATCCGGGTAATGGCGCTTCTCACTGTTCTCGAAATACACGCCGGGAATGCCGAGATTGTTCACCGCCAGCTCCTCCGCCGGGGTGAGTTTGCGGTCCAGATAGACGAAATCCTTGCCCGAGGAGAGCTTGTGCTCGGTTTCGGCCTCATCCAGCCCGGGCAGGACGGAAGCGAGTTTCTCCGTGGCGTCCAGTGCGTCCGGCACCTGGCGCGGGTCGGCGTAAAGCTCAGCGCCGGGGAGCGAGACGGCAAGGATCGTGCCGTTGCGGTCGGTAATATCGGCCCGGCCCGGCGGGGGCGGCGTGATGTCGAGCTGCGGCTTCATCGCCGCCAGCACATCCGCCGAGGGCAGAATGGGGTGGATGATCGTGGCATAGGTCAGGCGCAAAATCAGCGCGCTGTAGAGCAGCCCGAAGAGCACCGCGCTGATCAGCATCCGCCCGCGCGCTTTCTCGAGCGTGGCGCGCTGGTCCAGATCCGGCGAGGTGATGCGGACATGCTCCATTAGCGGCACGGCGCCACGCGCCGGCGCGCCCTGTCGGCGCGACGGCGGCGGCGGGTCCGGCCGCAGAGTCAATGTCAATTGCTGCTCCCGTTCGGGCTCATCGTCTGGGCCATGCCGAGCATGGAGCCGCCATCCATGGGCGGCGGCGGCGGGGCGGAAACGGTCGCGACGGCGCGTACGGACATGACCTGCGCGCCGATCGGCTCACCCTGCACTTCCGGTGCCTGCGGCGCCAAAGCCGAGGCCATTTGCGGGGCGGGATAGCTGGGCCGCGCCTCGGCATAGAGCGAGGCGGGATGATGCGTATGCAAATGGCGCTGGGCGGGCAGGCTGTGCAGCAGCGTCTCAACATGTTCAAGGCGAGCCGGGGAATCGTTTTCCGCGAGACGGGCCGGAAGCGTATCGTGAACTTCAGGCGCTTCTGCCTGAACGCTGGCGGTGCGCACCGGCACAGACGCCGTTGGCGCGGCGGGCGGTGCGGGTGGCGCATTCTGGGCGACTGCGGCATCGGGTGCGGGCACGGGAAGCGCGGGCAATGCCGGGTTCTGTTCCGGCACCGCGCTGCCGGGTGCCGGCAGCACGCTGCCGAGCGAGGCCAAGGTGACAAGCTGGCTCGGCTGCATCGGCTGCAGCTTGGTGAATTCCGCGGAGAGCTGCGCGAGCCGGCCAGGGCCCGCCTCCAGCGCCCATTGCGCCTGCAGCACGCGGATGCGCTGCTCATCCATCCGCGTACCCTGCGCGGCGGCGGAGATCTGATCGTCCAGCACCTGGGCGCGATGTTTCACGGCGAAGAGATACGCGCCGGAGAGGATGAACATGATGGCGGTGATGAGCGTGAAAGGGCGGATCATGCGGCGAGCCTTTCAACAGCCCGCAGCTTTGCGCTGCGGGCGCGCGGGTTGGCGCGCAGCTCTGCCTCGCCTGCCGTCACGGGCCGGCCGGTGAGGAGTTTGAACGCCGCTTTTTGGGTGCCGGCCATGCCGGCCGGGTCGTGGCGTGACGCGCCGGGCGCGCGGCCGGAGACCTGCGCAAAAAACCGCTTCACGAGGCGATCCTCCAGCGAATGGAAACTGACCACAACGAGCCGGCCGCCTGGAGCAAGCAAGGATGCCGATTGCGCCAGCGCCGCTTCGATATCCCCCAGCTCGTCATTCACCGCGATGCGCAGCGCCTGGAAACTTCTGGTCGCGGGGTCGATGCCCGATTTATCCGGTCTCACAACGCTCCGTATCACGCCGGCCAAATCTGCCGTCGTCGCAAATTTCTGCGCCGCGCGCCGCTCGACAATCGCTTTTGCAATACGGCGCGAGGCTTTTTCTTCACCAAACGTATACAGAATATCCGCAAGTTCGGATTCGGAGCAAAAATTAACGAGCGTTGCAGCGGTTTTCTCGGAACTGCCCATTTGCATGTTCAGCGGCCCATCCTGGCGAAACGAAAATCCGCGCGCAGGATCGTCGATCTGATACGAAGATACGCCGAGATCGAACACCGCGCCGTCCAGCGAGCCGACCCCCGCAGCGTTCAGCAGCTCAAAAACCTTGCTGATGCGGCCCTCGAGAATCACGAGACGCCCGTTATAGGCGCCACGCATCTCCGCGCCGCGCGCGATGGCGGCGGGATCGCGGTCGATCGCGAATAGACTGCATGTGGCGGAATCGAGAATCGCTTTGGCGTAGCCGCCGCCGCCGAACGTGCCATCGAGGTAAACGCCGCCCGCGCGCGGCGCCAGCAACGCCACCGCCTCATCGCGCAACACCGGAATATGAGAAAAGCCGCTCATGCGCGCGCCGCCATCGGCGTGAGCGCTGCGGCGCGCTGACGCATATTCTCGATGAATGCAGCGCCCGCCTCAGGTTCCCAGATGTGGAAAATCGGGCCGCGGCCCATGATCGTCACCGGCCCGCTCTCTTTCAGATTTGCAAACGCCGCCAGCTCCTCGGGGATCATGATGCGCCCCTCGCGATCGGTCTCGACCGTCACGGCGCCTGTGTAGATCACCGTCGCCAAGGCCTCGCGCTCAAGCGAGAAATGCTCGTATTGCTCGAGTTTCTGCTCCCACACTGCGTAAGCGGCTTTCGGCCAGGCCTCGACACATTGCCACCCGCTCGAATGCGACGGCCGCAGGATCAGCGGAAAGGTCTCCAGATCGCCCCGCAGCACCGCACGGAAGGCCGCCGGGACGGAGACCCGGCGTTTCGCATCCAGTCGGTTCTGATGATTGCCGAAAAACTGACTCATCGGGCTGCGACACGGGACCTTCCACCATTGTATGGGTAATCATGGGATATTCCCCCACTATCATGTGTTCGCCCCCCACGTCAAAGAGAATCGGGCGGATTCGTCAACGATTCGAGACAAAATTTGCTGAACCGCGCTGGAGATTTTGAAAACCAATGTTTCTGTTTTGTTCTCTCCCTCAGCCCTGCCGAGCTGGTGGCGGAATGAATATCCAGACGGTCTGTAAGCCGGGTTCTGTCCACGCCCCGAAGGACGCTGGACGGCCATTCCTCTGGGGCGCGCTTCGCAGCGCGCCTCGACGCGACCAACCCGGGCGACGGATCGAAAACACTCCTGCATTCATGCAGAAACCCGAAGGCTCACGCACAATGCCGGCCGCCCCTATTCGGTCTTGCTCCCGGTGGGGTTTACCCTGCCGCCCCTGTTACCAGGGGCGCGGTGCGCTCTTACCGCACCGTTTCACCCTTGCCGCGGGAAAACACCCGTGGCGGTTTGTTTTCTGTGGCACTGTCCCTGGGGTCGCCCCCGCCGGCCGTTAGCCGGCACCGTATTTCCGTGGAGCCCGGACTTTCCTCCAGCAGGGTTTTGAAACCTGCCAGCGGCCGTCCAACCGTCTGGATGCTGCTCCCCTGCACCGGCTAGGCGGCGCGGTCAACCAGCGCGCGCAGCGCCGCCGCCCGGCCACGGGTTTGCGCGTCCGCCTCGCCGCTCAGATTCTTGGGCAGAAAATGCCGCTGGAAGGCGGTGATGAACGCATTGGCGGCAATATCGTAGCCGATGGCGGCGAGGTCTTCGGCGAGGTCGCCGGGGGGAAGAAATTCGTCCGTCCAGAGGCCGACACCCTGCCCTGCCAGAAATTTCCAGTCGAACAGCTCACCTGGATCCTGCTTGCGATCCGGCGCGATATCCGAATGCGCGACGACATTGCCGGCCGGAATCGGGTGGCGGGCCAGAATGCCTTTGCAGAGGCCGAGCACGGCATCCATCTGCGCCTGCGGGAAGGCGCGATAGCCCCATTCATGGCCGGGATTGACGATTTCGATGCCGATCGAGCTGTCGTTCAGCCCGCGCACGCCTCGCCAGGCACTTACCCCGGCATGCCAAGCGCGGTTCTGCTCCTCGACCAGCTGGTAGACCGTGCCATCCTCCTCCACGAGGTAGTGGCAGGAGACTTTCGCCGCCTTGTCGCAAAGCCGGGCGAGTGCGGCTTCCCCGGTCTGCATGCCGGTGTAATGCAGCACGAGCGCCTCCACGCCATCCGGCCTTGCGTCGAAATTCGGCGAGGGCGCCAGAATCATAGCCGGCGTTCGCGCTTTACGGCGTCATAGGCCGCGTTGATGCGCGCCACGCGGTCGGAGGCGGCGGCGATCATGGCAGGAGGGACGCCGCGCGAGGCGAGGCTGTCCGGATGGTTCTCGCGCATCAGGGTCTTCCAGCGCGCGCGGATTTCCTCGTTGGTCGCATTCCGGGATATGCCGAGCGTGGCATAAGGATCCTCCCCGGGCTGCGGCATGGCGCCGCGCCCGGCGCGCTGGGCAAAATCCGGCTCCACGCCGAAGCCCTGCGCGACGCGGGCGAGGAACTCGGCCTCCGCGCCATTCAACGGCCCGTCGGCGCGGGCGATCTGGAGGAGCCCCACCATCACCTGCTCCAGCACGCCGCGATTATCCGAGAAAGCCTGGCCGAGCTGAATCGCGTAGGTCTCGTAGCCCACGGCATTGTCCCGCGCGCTGTCGAACAGCCGGCCAATTTCCTGCACGCTATGGTCGGGGATATTGAAGCTGCGCTTGAACGTATCGATTTCGATGCGGCTCACCGGCCCGTCGCATTTCGCGAGCTTGGCCGCCAACACCGTGACTCCGATGGCGAAAAGCTGGTCGCGCTTGCCAAGCAAGGCGGCGATCCGCCCGGCATCGAACGGCAGCGCCCGCCCGGCGATGCCGCCGACCACGCCCTCATCCGCCGCATGGCCGAGTGCCGCGCCAAATAGCGCGCCGACCGGCCCGCCCATGGCGAAGCCAGCCATTCCGCCGATGATCTTCCCCCAATAGCTCATCATTTCAGCCTAACATATCCGCGCCCTTGAACCCAACCCAACAATCGGACATCAACCGGAACAGGATTTCAAGGCGGGATGATGGCGGGCTGGCAATTCTGGATCGATCGGGGGGGCACGTTCACCGATATCGTGGCGCGCGACCCTGACGGCCGGATCATGACCCGCAAGCTGCTTTCGGAGAATGCGACGCGTTACCAGGACGCGGCAATTGCGGGCATCAAGGCATTTCTCGGGCTGGAGCCGGATGCGGCGATCCCGGAGGGTGCCATCGCCCAGGTGAAAATGGGCACCACGGTGGCGACCAATGCGCTGCTGGAGCGCAAGGGTGCGCGGGTGTTGCTGCTGGTGAACCGGGGCTTCGCGGATCTGCTGCGCATCGGCAACCAGGCGCGGCCCAGGCTGTTCGACCTCGAGATCAAGCTGCCCTCGATACTGTACGGTTCCGTGGCCGAGATCGCCGGTCGAACGGGGATTGACGGCGCGGAGATCGAAAAACTCGACGAGGCGGGCGCAATGGCGGTGCTGCGGGAGGCGCGGGCCGCGGGGATTGAGGCGGTCGCGATCGCGCTCATCCATGCCTGGAAATATCCGGCACAGGAGCAAAGGCTGGGCGAGCTGGCGGCACAAGCCGGGTTTAAACAGATTTCGCTCTCCCATGCCGCCAGCCCCCTGCTCCGCCTTGTCCCGCGCGGTGACACCACCGTCGCCGATGCCTATCTCTCGCCGGTTTTGCGACGCTACGTGGCGCAGGTTTCGGCGGGGTTAAACAACGCGCCGCTCTACTTCATGCAGTCGCATGGCGGGCTGGCGGGGGCGGAAAATTTCTCGGGCAAGGACGCCATTCTCTCAGGCCCCGCGGGTGGCATTGTGGGCGCGGCGCGCACGGCCGGGCTGGCCGGGTTCGATGCGGTGATCGGCTTCGATATGGGCGGCACCAGCACGGATGTGGCGCTGTACGACCACGCCTTCGAACGCAGCTTCGAGACCGAGATTGCCGGCGTGCGGCTGCGCGCGCCGATGCTGGCGATCAATACGGTCGCGGCGGGCGGCGGGTCCATTCTGGGGTTCGATGGTGCCAGGCTGCGCGTCGGGCCGGAGAGTGCCGGGGCCAATCCCGGCCCCGCCGCGTATCGCAAAGGCGGCCCACTGACGGTGAGCGATGCGAATGTGCTGCTCGGTAAAATCCTGCCCGCGCATTTTCCCGCGATTTTCGGGCCGGATGGCGATGCGGCGCTGGATGGTGCTGTGGTGGCGGAGAAATTTGCGGTGCTGGCGGCGCAGGTGAGTGCTGCGACCGGCAGCGCCATCGGCGCGGAGGCGCTGGCGGAAGGATATATCCGCATCGCGGTCGCGAATATGGCGCATGCGATACGCCAGATCTCCGTGCAGAAAGGCTTGAACCCGGCGGATTTCGTGCTGGCTTGCTTTGGCGGCGCGGGCGGGCAGCATGCTTGTCTCGTGGCGGACGAGCTGGGGATGGATCGGATTTTCATTCATCCGCTGGCGGGCGTGCTCTCGGCCTATGGCATCGGCCTTGCCGACTTCACGGTGCTGCGCCAGCAGGCGGTGGAAATCGCTTTTGCGCCGGAGGCGATCGGCGCGTTGACAGAGGTGGCGGAGACGCTGGCGGAGGATGCTGGGCAAGCCTTGCGCATGCAGAATCCGGGCGCAGTGATTTCCACCCGCGCCACGGCGCATCTGCGCTATGCAGGAACGGATACCGCACTGCCGGTGCCGCTCTCCACCCATGCGCAGATGCTCGAGACCTTCGAGGCGGCGCATTGGCGACTGTTCGGCTTCATCTCGCCCGCGCAGAACATCGTCGCCGAGACAGTGGCCGTGGAGGCGCTGGCACCCGGCGAGGCGATGGACGAGGCCGAGATCGCGAACGCGCCCCTGCCCGCCCCGCTGACGCGCGGGCGCATGTTCTCCGGCGGTGCGGCGCATGACACGCCGGTTTATGCCCGCGATGCGCTGGGGGCGGGGGCGAAAATTCCTGGGCCAGCGATTTTGCAAGAGCAGAATGCGACCACGGTGATCGAGCCCGGCTGGGAAGCCGAGATCACCGCGCGGAACCATTGCATTCTCACGCGCGTTACGGCGCGGGCGAATGCGCGCGTGGCCGATGCGGCAAAGCCGGACCCGGTGCTGCTGGAGCTGTTCAACAATCTCTTCATGGCGATTGCCGAACAATGCGGGGCAGTGTTGCGCAATACGGCGCAGAGCGTGAACATCAAGGAACGGCTGGATTTCTCCTGCGCGATTTTCGACCGCACGGGCGGCCTGGTCGCCAATGCGCCGCATGTGCCGGTGCATCTGGGCGCGATGGGCGCTTCCGTACGGCATGTGATCGCGCAGCGTGGCAACACGCTCAAGCCGGGCGATGCGGTGGCGCTGAACAATCCTTACGCCGGCGGCACGCATCTGCCGGATATCACACTGATCACCCCGGTCTTCGACGATGCAGGCGCGGAGATAAGGTTTTTCGTCGCCTGCCGGGGACACCATGCGGATATCGGCGGCCTGACGCCGGGCTCGACCCCGCCTTTCTCCAAAACGCTGGAAGATGAAGGCGTGGTAATCGATAATTTCCTGCTGCGCTCGGGCGGCGTGTTTCAGGAACAGGCGTTCCGGGACATCCTGGCCGGCGCGAAACACAAGGCGCGCAACCCGGACCAGAATGTCGCCGATAGCAAGGCACAGATTGCCGCGAATGAAACCGGCGTGGCCGCGTTGAATGCGATCATCGCGCGCTATGGCTGGGAGGTCGTGCGCAGCTACATGCGCCATGTGATGGATAATGCTGAAGCCGCCATTCGCGGCGTGATCGCGAAACTGCGCGATTCCAGCTTCGATTATACGATGGATGACGGCACGAAACTCTGCGTGAAAATCACCGTCGACCACGCAACCAACAGTGCCACGATCGACTTCAACGGCACAGCTGCCGCGCGTCAGAATAATTTCAATGCGCCGCCGGCGGTCACGAACGCCGCGGTGCTCTACGCCTTCCGCTGTCTCGTGGGTGAGGATATTCCGTTGAACGAAGGCTGCCTGAAGCCGCTGAACATCGTGATTCCGCCGGCAAGTTTTCTGGCGCCGCCGGAAGGTTGCGCGGTGGTGGCGGGCAATACGGAGGTGAGCCAGGCGGTGACGGTGGCGCTGCTGGCCGCACTCGGCGCCTGCGCCTCCTCGCAGGCCACGATGAACAATTTTCTGTTCGGCAATGAGAAGTATCAATATTACGAGACGATCTGCGGCGGCGCGGGTGCGGGGCCGGGATTTCACGGCACCGACGCGGTGCATACGCATATGACCAATACGCGGATTACGGACCCTGAGATTCTGGAGCTGCGCTTTCCCGTGCGGGTCGAGGAATTCTCGATCCGTCGGGGCTCTGGCGGGGATGGCACCTTTCATGGCGGCGACGGGGCGGTCCGCAAAATCCGGTTTCTGGAGGCGATGACGGCAACCATCGTGGCCTCGCGCCGTACGATCCAGCCTTTCGGGCTGGAAGGCGGCGCGGCGGGTGCTTCGGGCGAGCAATATGTCGAGCGTGCGGATGGCACGGCCGAGGCGCTGGCGGGCAGCGCCGAGGCGGTATTGCAGGCGGGCGATGCGTTTATCGTGAAAACCCCGGGCGGCGGCGGTTACGGGCACAAGTGACGCGGAAACTGCTCTGGGCGCTGCCGGTTGCCCTCATCCTTTTGCTGCTGGCCGGGATTCTGGCGCTGCCGGGATTCGTCGCCTCCAGCACGCATCGCCCGCGAATCGAGGCGATGGCCTCCGCGTTAACAGGGAGGGAGGTGCATATTGCCGGAAAGCTGTCGCTCGGACTGCTGCCGGGACCGGAGATCACCGCCAGCCATGTCACCATCACCGGGCCGGACCGGGAGACGATCCAGGCGCGCTCTCTCACGCTGGATATTTCGCTGCCCGCCTTGCTGCATGGACGGCTCAGCGCGCAGAATCTCACGCTCGCCTCGCCGCATATCGAATTTCCCTGGCCGCTGCCCGGCGGCGGTGCGGCCATTACCCCACCGGATTGGCTGGCAGCACTTCATGCGCAGATCCGGAACGGCGATATCAGCCTGGGTGCTGCGCATTTCACCGGCGTGGATGCCGATATTTTCACGGGCGCGAACGGCGCGGTTTCGGTTTCCGGCACCGGCACGCTGGCGGGACATGCGCTGACGCTCAGCCTGGCGTTGGGGGCGGTGCAACTCACCGGCGCCACGCCCGTGACGCTGGATGCTTCCAGCGGCGATACCTCGCTGCATTTCTCAGGGGCGCTGGACGCACAGAGCACGCTCGCCGGGCAGCTCGGCCTTGCCAGCCCTGGCCTCTCCGGTACGGGGGCGATTATCGCCGATGGCGGGCAGATCACCGCCAGTGCGCTGCAGATGACCTCTGGCAAAGGCGTCATCACCGGCACCGCGACGTATCATTTTCTCCCCTCAAAAATAGCCGCCACGCTGAACGCAACCAATCTCAACGCCGCAGCACTGCCAGCTTTGTTGAACGGGATCGCGGAGATGCCGGTCGCGCTAACGCTCTCCGCCACCAATCTCCTGCTGCCGGGCGGCATCGCGATACCGGCATTGCAGACGAGCCTGACGCATGACGGCAGCGGGACGGCGGTGCAGAGTCTGCTTTTGACTTTGCCCGGCAGCTCCGCACTGAGCGCGAAAGGGCAGATCTCGCCGGGCGGGGCGGTGACGGGGCAAGCAAGCGGAAGCAGCCCGGATTTGCCGGACCTGTTCGCGGGGTATGGCATGGCGCCGCCGCCCGGGCTGGTGGCTGGGCATTTCTCGGCCAATCTCTCGGGCACGATCGGGCAGCTCACGCTCGGCCGTCTCAACTTGGTGCTGGGCGATGACGACATCACCGGCACGGCGATTCTCACGCGCGGACATGTTGCAGGTGCGCTGCAAGTGGAAAGGCTGGACCTTCAGGCCTTGCTCGGCTGGCTCGGCCGTGGCCATGCCGGTTTTAGCGCCGATGGGGAAATCGCCGCCGCCAATGCGAACTTCGGCAAGCTCGCGATGACGCATCTGCTGCTGGATGCAGCGCTGACGGACCAGCTCAATATACGGCGTATTTCCGCCAATATGGCTGGCGGTCTGGCGGCGGGCAGCATCACGCTGAATGGCGAGGGTCTCGTCACTGCCGCCCGCGGATTCGTGGCATTGCCCTCCGCTGCGCCGTTGGCGGCTTTGCTGCCGCCGAAGTTTCAACCCAAGGCGGCGTTGGCGGACGCGCCGCTGAACATGGCGGTATCCGCCCAAGGCAGATCGAGCGCACTGGCGACGAGCATGGTCGCAACGCTGGGGGATTTCAGCTTCACCGCCGCGCCGGTGTTGAACCTGACTGCGCAGACAGCCGCCGGACCCGTCACGCTGCGCCATCCCAGCGCCATCGCCGCCTTCAGGCTTTTCGGGCTGAATTCGGGGCTGGACTGGCCCGGCCCCGGCTCGATCGCGCTGCGGGCGGATTTCACGGCCTCGCCCAGCGGGTTCGGCCTGCCGGATTTCGTCCTTTCGGTGGGCAACCTCACCGCCAATGGCCGGCTAATCCAGAAAAACGGGGCGATTTCGGGGCAGATTGACGCCGATACGCTGGCTTTGCCGCCACTCGCCACTTTTCTGCCCATCCCATGGCCGATGCTGGCGGCATTGCATGGCGGCGTCGATCTTTCCGCCAACCACGTGCTGTATAACGGCAACACAATTTTGGGGGCGGCCCAGGCGCATCTGGCGCTGGCGCCCAACACGCTGAACTTCGTCCTTGCCAATGCGGCGCTGGCCGGCGGCACGCTCTCCGGCGGGGCCACGGTTGCGCTCTCGGCCACCGCCCCCCCTGCCCTCACCGCGCAGTTCTCCGCCGCGCATCTGGACCCTGCTCAGCTCAACCTGCCGCTTGCCTTTCCCTTCACCCTGCAGAGCGGCACGCTTTCCGCCGCCTGGAGTTTGACCGCGAGCGGCTATAGCCCGAAGATCTGGCTGGCAACGCTCGGCGGCACGGCCAGCCTGAACGCGACGAACGGGAGTCTGAGCGGATTTAGCCTGCAAAACCTTGCCAAGGCGCTGGGGGAGAAGAACCGCAGCGCCGCGCTGCGCGCAGCACTCGCTTCAGGCAGCACCGCCTTCGCCACGCTGGGGGTGAGCGGGCAGCTCAGCCATGGCAACTGCACGCTCGCGACCGCGAGTCTGTCCGGGCCGGATGGGAGCGCCAATGCGACTGGCAGCGTCGATATGTTCGATGAAGATCTGGCGCTGCATCTGACCTTGCAGCCCAAGGTGAAACCGGCGATCGGAATCGGCACGAGCGTGCTGGGCAGCTGGGATTCGCCGAAGCAATATCCCCGGCTGAAACCGGCTTTGGGCTGGGTGACGCAGCAAGGCGCGCCGTAAAAGATAGGAAGCGGTTCTTTTTGGAAAAAAGAACCAAAAAACTTTTTTAACCGCGCCGGCGCAACCGGCGCGGGCCAAATTCAGCGTTCGGTGTCGTCGGCTTCGGGCTGCACGTCGATATCGGCATCGAGCACGTCCGCATCGTCGTCCAGATCGTCCGCGTCTTCCAGGATGTCCTCATCGGCGTCGTCGTCCACAACCTCCACATCCACGTCATCGGGGTCGACCGCGGCGGGTTTGGCGACTTTTTTGGCTTCCTCGGGCAGCGGGGCCTGGCGCTTCAGGCGCGGCTGCTCGGCCGGCTGCTCCGTCGCGCATTTCGGGCAGACCGCCGGGTCTTTGCCGAGATCGAAAAACCGGCTTCCGCAAGAGACGCAGGTGTGTTTTTCGCCGAGTTCCGGTTTCGCCATGGATAACCTCTATGAATAACGCAATTTCAACAAGGGCGGCGCGATGCCATGCCCAGCCTGGTATGTCAAACCGCAATATCGCGCGCCATCCCTGCATGGCACTGGCCAATGCGGCGTGCTAATCGCGCCCGCATGGAATCCTCAACGCCCAGGCCGCTTGCCGCCCGCCGCCCCGCCGCCCCGCTCAGCGGGCAGATCGCCGTACCCGGCGATAAATCCATCAGCCACCGCGCGCTCATGTTCGGCGCGCTCGCTATCGGCCAGACCCGCATTACCGGCCTGCTGGAAGGCGAGGACGTGCTGCGCACCGCCGCCGCCATGCGCGCGCTGGGTGCGGAGATTTCGCGCGACGGCACGGCCTGGCTGGTGGCCGGGCGCGGCATTGGCGGGCTGACGCCGCCCGAGGACGTGCTGGATATGGGCAATTCCGGCACTGCCGCGCGGCTGCTGGCAGGGATTCTCGCCACGCATGATTTTTATTCGGTGATGACGGGCGATGCCTCGCTGCGCAAACGCCCGATGGGCCGCGTGATCGAGCCGCTGAAAATGTCCGGTGCCGCCTTCAGCGCCCGTGCCGGCAACCGGCTGCCGCTCACCATCCAGGGCGCGCGCGATGCGCTGCCGATCAGCTATCGCCTGCCCGTCGCCTCCGCGCAGGTGAAATCCGCCGTGCTGCTGGCAGGGCTGAACGCACGCGGCATCACCGAGGTGGAGGAGCCCGAGCCGACGCGCGACCATTCCGAGCTGATGCTCCGGCATTTCGGCGCGGAGGTGCAGGTGGCGCAGGCCGGCAAGGGCAAGATCATCCGGCTCACCGGCCAGCCCGAATTGCGCGCCGCCGATGTCGTGGTGCCCGGCGATCCGTCCTCCGCCGCCTTTCCGCTGGTCGCCGGGCTGCTGGTGCAGGGCTCACGGATCACGCTGACCAATATCGGCCTCAACCCGCTACGCACAGGGCTGTTCGAGACGCTGCGGGAAATGGGCGCGGAACTCACCATCCGCAACGCGCGCATCCAGGGCGGTGAAAACGTCGGCGATATCGTCGTGGAGCATACCGCACTCGCCGCCGTGGACGTGCCGCCCGAGCGCGCGCCCAGCCAGATCGACGAATACCCGATCCTTGCCGTCGCCTGCGCCCTGGCGCGCGGCACCTCGCGCCTGCGGGGCCTGCATGAGCTGCGGGTGAAGGAGAGCGACCGGCTGGCCGCCACCGCCGCCATGCTGCGCGCAGGCGGGGTGCGGGTGGAGATCGAGGGCGACGACCTGATCGTCCATGGCATGACGAACCCGCCCGGCGGGGGCATCGTGGAGACGCATATGGACCACCGGCTGGCGATGAGCGCGCTGGTATTTGGGCAGGTAACGCAGGCGGAGATGCGGATAGACGATGCAAGCTTCATCGACACCTCCTTCCCCGGCTTCGTGACTCTGATGCGCGGGCTGGGCGCTTCCATGGCCGCACCATGATCATCGCCATCGACGGCCCCGCCGCGGCGGGCAAGGGCACGCTGGCGCGGCGTATCGCAAGCGCACTTGGGCTGCCTTATCTGGATACCGGGCTGCTCTACCGTGCGGTCGGGCGCAGGGTGCTGGATATGGGCGGCGACCCGGCCGACCCGCAAGCCGCGAGCGACGCCGCAAGGCGCCTGCGGGAGTCGGATTTGGCACGCAACGATCTGCGCGGCGGCCCGGCGGATAAGGCGGCCAGCCAGGTTGCCTCCATCCCCGCCGTGCGCGCGGCGCTGCTCGATTTCCAGCGGCATTTCGGCAGCAAAAACGGCGCGGTGCTGGATGGCCGGGATATCGGCACGGTGATTTTTCCGAATGCGGATATCAAGCTCTTCGTCATTGCGAGCCTGGATGCGCGCGCCGCGCGGCGCCATGCGGAGCTGAACGCCAAGGGCGAGCGCGTTTCGCTCGAGGATGTGCGGGCGGATCTGGCGGCGCGCGACACCGCCGATGCCAACCGCATCGCCGCACCGCTGGTCGCCGCACCGGATGCGACCGTGTTCGACACGACGGAGATGGATGCGGATACGGCGTTCGAGAAGGCGTTGGCGCTGATCCGCCGGGCGGGCGGCGGCGGGTCTGCCGGCGCTGCCCTTGACGGTTAGGGAAACCCCGGCACTATCCCCGTATTGAACGGGGAAACAGGATGACTGCCAACAACGCCCATACGGTGACCCAGGCGCTCGCGACACGGCGCTCGGTTCGTGACTTTCTGCCCGACGCTGTGCCGGTCCAAATCCTGCAGGAGATTTTGCGCAAGGCGGCGCGCGCCCCCTCCGGCGGCAATTTGCAACCCTGGCACGTCACCTTGCTCTCGGGCGCGCCGTTGCGGCGACTGCAGGAAGAGGTTCTGCGGCGGGCCGAGGAATTTCCGCGCGGCGAGGCTGAGGAATATGCCGTGTATCCGGCCGATCTGGTACCGCCTTACGCCACACGGCGCTTCAAGGTGGGCGAGGATATGTACCGGCTGCTCGGCATTCCGCGTGAGGACAGGGCGGCCCGTAGGTTGTGGTTCAAGAATAATTTCCGCTTCTTCGGCGCGCCAGTAGGGCTGTTCTGCTTCATCGACCGGAATATGGGTCTGGGCCAGTTCTCGGATCTCGGCATGTTCCTGCAAAGCATCATGCTGCTGCTGCGCGAGGCTGGGCTGGATTCCTGCTCGCAGGAGGTGTGGTCGCTCTTTGCCCCCACCATCTACCGCGTGCTCGGCACGCCGGCGGAGCGGATGCTGTTCTGCGGCATGGCCATCGGCCGCGCGAACCCGGCCGCGCCGGTGAACACGCTGGTCTCCGACCGCGCGATTTTGGAAGATTTTGCAAAATTTGAAGGATTTGACGAATGACTCGCAGCCGCACGATTACCTGGGAAGACCCGCTCGCCACCGCTGCCAAAGTGCGCGGCATGAACGGGCTTGAAGCGCTGCACGCCGCGATGGCCGGCGAAATTCCACCGCCGCCAATTTCACAACTTCTGGGCACAAAACTCACAAAGGTAGAGCCGGGCAATGTGACCATGGAGCTGCCCATCGGCGAATATCTCTACAACCCGATCGGTTCCGTGCATGGCGGCGTGGCGGCGACGCTGCTGGATTCCGTGCTGGGCTGCGCCGTGCAGTCCACGCTGCCGCAAGGGCGCTTGTATACCACGCTGGAGTTGAAAATCAGCTATCTCCGGCCAATCACGGAAGCCACTGGAACCGTTACGGCCATTGGCCGGGTACTTACCTCGGGCCGCAAGGCCGCTTTTGCCGAGGGGCAGATCACGGATGCCTCGGGCAAGCTGCTGGCCACCGCTTCGACCACCTGCGCCGTCTGGGACATGTCATCCGGCTTGTAAAATCCGCTGGCCCAGCCATTATCAAAAAAAACGTCCAGAACAACACGGAGCTAAAAATGGCCCATGATTTTCAACTTCTGATCAAGTCGCTCCTGAAAATGCCGATCGCGCAGGCGAGCCGCAAGGAGATCGTCTATCGCGGGGATTTGCGCTTCTCCTATCCGCAATTCGTGGAGCGGGTGCACCGGCTCGGCGCGGCGTTGACCGCGCTTGGGGCCAAGCCCGGCATGCGCATTGCCATGGCGGATTGGGATTCCCACCGCTACTTAGAGGCGTATTTCGCCATTCCCATGCTCGGCTGTACGCTGATGATGGTGAATATCCGCCTGGCACCGGAGCAGATCGCCTACACCGTCGATCATTCCGATGCCGAGATCATGCTCGTGAACAAGGATTTCTACGCCGCCTGTCATGCGATCCGCGACAAGCTGCCGAAGGTGCAAAAATATATCTGCCTCGCGGATGACAACGCGCCGGCCGATAATGGCTATGGCGAAGGCTATGCGGGCGATTACGAAGCCCTGCTTGCTGCCGCCACGCCGTTGCCGGAATTCCCCGATTTCAGCGAGGAGACGACCGCCACGACATTTTACACCACCGGCACCACCGGGCAGCCCAAGGGCGTGCATTTCTCGCACCGCCAGCTCGTGCTGCACACGCTGCTGCTGATGTCCACGATGGGCATGGCCGGGGTGAACGGGCGTGTTTCGCGGGAAGACGTGTATATGCCGCTGACCCCGATGTTCCATGTTCATGCCTGGGGATTTCCCTATGTCGCGACCTGCATGGGCATGCAGCAGGTTTATCCGGGGCGGTTCCTGCCGCCGGTCGTGCTGCGGCTGCTGGCAACCGAGCGGATCACCGTCTCGCATTGCGTGCCGACGATCCTGCACATGCTGCTCACCGCACCCGAAGCCGCCAATCTGGATCTGCGCGGCTGGATGGTGGTGATCGGCGGTTCCTCCATGCCGCGCGCGCTTTGCGATGCGGCGCTGGCGCGCGGGATCGATGTGTTCTCGGGTTATGGCATGTCGGAGACCTGCCCGATTGCGACGATGAGCCAGATCACGCGCGACGCGCTGGCGGATGCCGATGCGCAGGGTGCCGAAATACGCTGCACCGCCGGGCTGCCGGGCGCGTTGATCGAGCTGGCGATCGTGGATGAGGACATGAATAAGTTGCCACATAATGGCACGGCCTCCGGCGAGGTGGTGCTGCGCGGCCCATGCCTGACGGATGGGTATACGAAAAACGAAGAGGCGAGCGCCGCGTTATGGCGCGGCGGCTGGCTGCATACCGGCGATATCGGCAGCGTCGACAAGCATGGCTATCTGCATATTCTGGACCGCAGCAAGGATGTGATTAAAACCGGTGGGGAGTGGATTTCCTCCATCGGGCTGGAAGATATTCTGCTGCTGCACCCGGCGGTGAGCGAATGCGCGGTGGTGGCGGTCGAGGATGCGCGCTGGGGCGAACGGCCGCTCGCGATCGTGGTGCTCAAGCAAGGTGCAAGCGCCACGCAGGAGGAGATCAAATCCCTCATCCGCGCGCGGGTGGATGCGAATGAGCTGTCGCGCTTCGCGGTGCCGGACCATGTGGTGTTTGCCGAGGCGCTCGAGAAAACCTCAGTCGGCAAGCTGGATAAAAAGAAGATGCGCGCGATTTACGGGAGCGTGAAGGCGGCCTAGCGCCGGATGACTGAATTCGCCTCTCACTTATATTTGGCGGGCGATGACATGGAGGAGAGATCGCGAAGCGATCCCACCTCCAACCATGCAACGCCGAAGCGGCAATCAGGCGAGCGCGTCCTCACCATCCAGAATGGCGGCCACCGCATGGACCACGGCGGCAATCCGCACCGACGCCTGCACCTGTTCGGTGGAGAGCCCGGCCTCGCGCACGACCTTCTCATGGCTCGTCAGGCACATGCCGCAGCCATTCACCGCCGAGACCGCAAGCGACCAAAGCTCGAAATCCACTTTCTCCACGCCTGGCTTGCCGATGACGTTCATGCGCAGCCGCGCCGGCAGACGCTCGTAATCACCCCCCACCAGATGCACGAAGCGGTAATAGATGTTGTTCATGCCCATGATCGCGGCAGCGGCCTTGGCGGCATTGAGCGCCTCCGGCGAGAGCTGCGGGCCAAATTCGGCGGTGATCGCGCGGATCACCTCTGCGTTACGCGAGGCCAGCGCGCTCGCGATGAACGTGCCGGCGCGCTGCTGGGTGCTGAGCGAAGCTTCCGCCGCCAGCGAGCCAAGGTTGAGTTTGATGTCCTTCGCATATTCCGGAAGGCGTTCTTTTAACGCTTCAATCGACATAATTTTCTTCCCACAAAAAACGCCGGAGGATCTTTGCTCCCCCGGCGCAAATCCACGTTCATAAATCCCGTTTCTGTGAAATTCGCTGGAATGAGTCAGCTGGCGCGGCGGTGTAGGCCCCGGAGCGGAGCGTACTCAATGTACGCGAGCACCGGAAGCCGACACCAACGCCTCAGATGGCCATTACAGTAGAATTTTACGCGGCGGGCTTGAGGAATTCTTCGCCCTTCTGCCAGTTGCAGGGGCAAAGCTCGTCGCTCTGCAGGCCGTCCAGCACCCGCAGAACTTCGGCGGGGTTACGGCCCACGTCGAGGTCGTTCACCGAGACGAAACGGATGATGCCCTCGGGGTCCACGATGAAGGTGGCGCGCAGCGCGACACCGGCGGATTTCGAGAGAATGCCGAGCGCCTCGCAAAGCTCGCGCTTCACGTCGGCCAGCATGGCAATCGGCAGGTTCTTGAGATCGTCATGGTGCAAGCGCCAGTTCAGATGCACGAAATCGGAATCGGTGGAGGCGCCGTACACGACGGTGTCACGGTCCGCGAAATCGCCCTTCAGCTTGCCGAACGCGACAATCTCGGTCGGGCAGATGAAGGTGAAGTCTTTCGGCCAAAAGAAAAACACTTTCCACTTGCCTTCGTCGCTCTTGTCCGTGATTTCGACGAAGGCGGTGTCCAGCTTCAGGCCTTCCGGGCCACCCTGTACGGCGGTGAGGGAAAACGAGGGGAAATGATCGCCAATGGTCAGCATTCTGGGCTTCCTTGATGTTAAAACGTCTTAAACGTTCTACTGTTATGTGCGATGCAGCATAAACATGCCAATGAATAATTCATCACAACTTGATCGAAAAACTCGATGACGCCCCTGCCGACCCCCCAGCAGCTTCGCTATCTCATAACTTTGGCGGAAACCAGCCATTTCGGGCGGGCGGCGGCGGCCTGCGCGGTGTCGCAATCGACGCTCTCCGCCGGGATTTTGGTGCTGGAGCGCCAGCTGAACGCGCAAATTCTCGATCGATCGGCGGCCAAGCATGTCGTGTTCACCCCGCTCGGGCAGGATCTGGTGACGAAAGCGCGAGCAGCGCTCTCGGCGCTGGGCGCGCTGGCGGAGGCGGCGGATGCCGCGCGCGCGCCGATGACCGGGCCGCTGCGTCTCGGGTTGATTCCCACCATCGGCCCGTTCCTGCTGCCCCGGCTGATGCCGGCCCTGCGCGAGCTATATCCCGCGCTGCAACTATTCCTCCGCGAGGACCAGACCGACCGGCTGCTGGACCAGCTGGATAGCGGGCAGCTGGACGTGTTGCTGCTGGCCGAACCCTGCGCCTGCGGCAGTGCGGAGACATTCTCGCTGGTGCGGGATGAGTTTCTCGCGGCGCTGCCCAAGAACCACCCGCTGGCAGCGCGCGAGAGCGTGCCGCTGGCCGCCCTTTCGGCCGAGCGGTTTCTACTGCTCGAGGACGGGCATTGCCTGCGTGACCAGGTGCTGGCCGCTTGCGGCGCGCAGATGGCGCGCGAACAGAAATTCACCGCCACCTCGCTGCACACCTTAATTCAGATGGTTGCGGGCGGGCTGGGTGTGACCATCGTGCCCCGGCTGGCCGTAACGGCGGGCATTACCGCCGGGGCGGATGTCGAGTTGCGACGGCTGGAAGGGGCGGGCGGCTGGCGCAGCATCGCTCTGGCCTGGCGGCCCGCAAGCCCCCGCGCCGCGGAATACCGGGCGCTGGCGCCGCTGATCGTGTCGGCTTGCAGCTAAGCGCGATCGTTCGAGGTTCGCTTAACTGAGCGAGCGGAAACCGTGAATCGTCGTTAGAAATTAAGGTAGAGCATGATCGCACTCAAAGCGATCGCACTCTAAGCTGTGATTTAGAGGCGGATTCACACATTAAATCAGATCGCAAAGCGATTCGATTTAATGTCATCCGGCTCTAAGCGCCCAAACGGCGGCGATTGGCGCGGACCTTACGGCGGTAGAGCTGCATGACCTTGTCGGCGCCGAGATCGTGCTGGCCGCCGAGCGCCGCCATCATCATCATCTGCCCGCCTTCGGCCATGGTTTCGAGTTTTTCGGAGACCATGAGTTCGGCCTCGCGCTGGGAGTCCGGGCCGCCCAGCGCCATTTTGGTCAGGCGCAGGGCAATCACCTGATTGGCCTCGATGGCCAGCATGGTGCTCTGGAACGCCATATTGGCGAAATTCATGTTGGGCCAGGGGAAACGCGTGTTCGATTTAGCCATGTTTAAAAAAGCCTTTGGTTGATCGGACATCATATGCGCCCGAATCGCGTAAACCCCAAGGGGATTCATGTTGCATTGCAGCATTGTTACCCGGAGATCAGTTCCACCTGCCGCGCCAGCCGGGCCAGCGTTTCCGCGCCCGGCCCCTCGGGCAAAGGCGGCCGGGCTGCCGGCCGGGCCGTAAGGCTCTGCACAAGCCATGCCGCCCAGTCGCGCCAGATCGGGCAGGAATCCTGCGTTATCAGGGGCCTGTCGAGCGCCAGGACTGAGAGCCGCCCGGCCATGCGGCGCAAGGCCGCGTCCACGATGGCGCCACGCTCGATCGTCGCGTCGCGGCCTTTATGCGGTTCCAGCAAGGCGCGGGCCAGGGCTGCTTCCAGATTATTGCTGGCCAGGCCCGCGGCGCGCCGGGCCGAATCCGGGGCCGGCATGCCCTCTACCAGCGCAGAGAACACGGCTTTGGCATAATCGGCATGGGCGGCGATGGCCCGGGCGATGTTCTGCTCGAGCCGCGCACCCTCGAAATCCGGCCAGAGCAGCAAATTGCCCAGAACGGCCAGCAGCCCGCCCAAAAGGGTGTAGCCGACGCGGGAGGCGGCGATGGTCAGCTCATCCGCACCCGGAGCGATTTGCTCAACGAGCAGCACGATCATCGGCGTAAGGGCCGCGATGAACGCGCCATAGCTGACCGAGCGGATGGTGAATGCGAACATGGTGAGCGGCAGCATGGCGAAGGCCAGCTCCACGCGGGTTTGCGCGACGAGCCCGATGCCGGCCGCGACCAGGCCGCCCAGCGCCGTGCCGGCGATGCGCTCGGCGGAGCGGACCCAGGTGGCCGAGAAATAGGGTTGCAGGCAGAGCACCATGGTAATGGTCGCCCAATGCGCGAACTGGCCGCCATACAGCATCGTCCAGGCCAGAACCGGCGTGGCGATGACGGCGGCACGCAGCGCGTGGCGCATCGGAATGGAGCCGAGGTTGAAATTCTGTTGGATGGGCGTGAGGATTCGCGAACGCAGTGGCGGCTGTTCGGCGAGGCCGGCAAGCGGTTGCGTATCCGGTGCGGAGACCGTAACGAGCACCGCGAGATTTTCGGTCACAGCCTCCAGCAGATGGCGCTGCTCGGAGGCTTCGGGAAATTTTTCCAAATCGTTGCGCAGGCGTTGCAGGCTCGCTTGTTTCTTCGCGGTTTCCAGCACGCGGTCACGCAGAAAATCCGGGCCGATGGCGGCGAGCCAGCCGGCGATGCGCCGGAGCGGCGCGGCGGCGGCAGGCCGGCTGGCGGCATCCGATTCCAGAGAATCCGAAAGCGCAATGAGTCCGGCGAAGAGCTGTTCCAGGGCTTGCAGGCGCACCAGCGTTTGCGACGCGCGGGGCGTGACGAGGCCGCGGCGCTTGAAGGTCTGGAAGGTGACATCTCGCGCCGCCTCGATCGCCTCGCGCACGCCCCGGCGATGGGTGGCCGCATGCGCCTCGAAAGCCGCCACGCTTTCCTCTGCGGCGGCCAGCGCCACAAGGTCGCGCGCCAGGCTGGCGAGCCTGCGCGCGACCTCTGTCAACGCGCGGCGGGCGGGGGCGTAGGGGTGGACCTGCCAGATGACGAGGGTGAGCAGCACGGCCCAGGCGGCCCCGGCGCAGAAATTGAGCCCCTGCGCAGCGGCATGGGCGAGGGTTTTATCCGGATTGCCCAGCGCCAGCACGGTAACGACGCTGAGCAGATTGCCGACCTGCAATCCCGCCTGCCCGTAGATGCGGGCATAGCTCGCGCAGAAGATCATCAGCCCGGCGAGCGGCGCGGCGAGCCAGACCCCCTGCCCGCTCACCGCGCCGAAAAAACCATAGGCCATGCCGCTGAAAATCGCGAAGGCGATGACAGCGGGGGCACGGCGCGCGACCGGACCGCCGGGATCGGCAAAACAGGTGAGCAACGCGCCGAGCGCCGCCAGGCCGAAATGCGGCAGGTTGAGCAACTGGCCGACGATGAGGGTAACGGCGACGGCGATGCCGGCGCGCAGACCCTCCGAGATTGAAACGGCGCGCGGGTTCAGGGTGATCGGCAAACGGTTCAGCAACGTCAACGGCGATACCCTTTATCGATGATCCCGAACCATGTTTTTGCTCGAACGCGGGCTTAAAACATGAATCGCCCTCGACAACAAAGTTAGAGCATGATCGCATTTAAAGCGATCATGCTGTAACCAGGCATACCGGAGGCGAGCGCCATGTCTTACCGGATATTTGCAGGTGCGGCGACGGCGATGCTGACCCTGGCGTGCTGCGCATCGCCCCCGCAATCGGCAACACAGGTGCAGGCGGCGCAGCAGCGGCAGGGAGACCTGTTTGTCAGCGAATATTTTGCCGAGAAGCGGGTGACGTATTTGAACAATCAATTACGGATGGCTGATGAGCAACGGCTGACGCTCAGCACCGGCACATCGCAACCCCTGCCGACCGGCGATTGCCGCGCGCATATCCGGGTG
>Ga0116226_10000041_pt1 | contig 84022 bp, 85 predicted proteins | sample S1TSphfallax_FD_89692 | JGI IMG/M metagenome (GOLD analysis project Ga0116226, IMG submission 89692) | Host-associated microbial communities from peat moss isolated from Minnesota, USA - S1T2_Fa - Sphagnum fallax MG | ecosystem: Host-associated > Plants > Peat moss > Unclassified | place: USA... | reverse complement strand
TGGCCTCGGCGATCAATCTGCTGCGCAAGGCAGAGGCGAAGGTCGTTGCCATCGTCGTGGTGCTCACGGAAGGGTGGGATTGGCACTGCAAGCTCGCCGGCATCGATGCGGCCATTCCTGGACGGGTGCATGCCCTCGGGCACATTCCGCTGTTTGCGCGGATGCCTACCGGATGGGTGCCCATACCGGTCACCGAAGCCGGGCGCGCGGCCGGCGTAAGCACGCCGTGAAGCGGGGCATGGTGTGCACAGCCGCCCAGTTCGGCCTGCGTTTCTTGTTGTTGCTGGCGGTGCTTCTTGGCGTGATGCCTGATGCGCGCGCTGCGGACCTCAAGCCCGTGCGTCTGGTGTATTTCTGGCCGGTGCAGGGTTTCTTGTTGATACCGATCGTGGTCGGTCAGAAACATGGCCTCTATGCGAAACGGGGTTTGGATGTGTCCATCGAATTGCCGCCCGACGCGCAGACCACGGCGCGCATGCTGGCCGTCGGCCAGGCGGACATCGCCATGGAGCCGCGCACCGATGTCGTATTTGCCGCCAACATCGATTTACCGCTGATTTCCATCGCCAACTACGACCAGCACAACAGCTGGTGCGTCGTCGGCCGTCCGGGTCAGCCCATCGACCTCGAATCCTTGCGCGGCAAGAAAGTCGGGATCTTCACCGACTCCTGGACGGCGGTCATGACGCGCATGCTGTTCGACCGAACCGGCATCAGCAATCCGGACGAGGTCGAGCAGATCATCACGCAGTTCGAGGATATGCCGCTGCTGCTGTCCGGGCGCCTGGATCTCGCGACCAACACGGCGCCCTTCGCGGTGGCGGAATCGGTGGTCGGCACCGGCAAGATGCCGAATCTTGCATGTCCCGATCGCACCGGCATCCCGGATATTCCGGTCTGGTCGTTCACGGCCACGCCCGGCTGGCTGAAGGCGCACGGACCCGAGGCCCGCGCGTGGCTCGCGGCCACCATCGAAGCGCTGGAGTGGAGCGTTGCGCATCCGGCGGAGGCGGCCAAACTGTTTGCCGCGACCTATCCGCTGGTGGACAGTCCGCTGTATGACGATGTCGGGTGGGCCGCGACGCTTCCCTATCTTGGCGCCCCGGGGTATTTTTTGCGCCAGAGCGACACCTCGTGGGCGCAACTCGCGGCCGGCATGCAGCGCATCGGCTTGATCGAGAAGGTCAAACCGCTGTCCACGTATTACACCAATGAATTCCTGCCGAGGTAGTGGCTGAATTCCTGCCGAGGTAGATGATGAGCACCGTACCCGCCAATCTGGAATCCTATAAGGCCGCGCAAGACATCGCACGGGCGGTGCTTGCCGAAATCACCCGATACATCGTTCCGCAGGCGACTGAACGGACGCTGCATCAAGCCTGTCACAGCTTGATGCTGGAGCATGGCGCATCGGGTTATTGGGGCAACACGCCGGCCTTCGTGCTCGCGGGCGATCGGCTGCGGGATTCGGTGTTCGATCATCGGTATGCTCCGGCCGATGTGCCGCTCGGCGAGAACGAAATGATCACCATCGATGTAGGCCCGCGCCTCGGCGATGCTCTCGGCGATTGCGCCCGCAGCTATTTCCTGAAGGACGGGAGTTTGGTGACGGCGCAGGAGGCCGGGCCCGAGCAGGCGGCCGGCATGGCGCTCGAGCATCGCCTACACGCGGCATTCTTCTCCCGCGTGAAACCCAGCATGAGCTTCGCGCAAATCCATCGTGAGATGGATGCGCTGGTGCGTGCTTCGGGATACGAGAATCTCGATCTGCTCGCCAACTATGGTCACAGCCTGGAGAAGGATCCTTCAGATTTCGTGTTGATGGACGGTAACAATGACCGGCCGCTCGGCAGCGTGGCGTTTTTCACCTTCGAGCCGCACATCGCGACACCCGGCAGCCGCTTCGCGGTGAAGCTCGAGGAGGTGTATTACTTCGACAACGACAGCGTGAGAATGCTCTGAATACCCGCGCCGCGCCCAGCAAGCTGTCGATTGCGCACGTGTCCCACGCTTTCGGCGCCAACCGTGTGTTGAGCGATATCAACTTAGACATCGCCGCGGGCGAATTCGTCTGCATCCTCGGTGCCTCGGGCTGCGGCAAGAGTACCTTGTTCAATGCGATGTCGGGCTTGCTCAAGATCGATAGCGGCTCGATCCGGCTCGATGATGAGGATCTGATCGGCAAGCCGGGCCGGGTGGGCTATATGCTGCAGAAGGATTTATTGTTGCCATGGCGCACGGCTCTCGACAACATCGTGCTGGGCGCTTCGCTGACGCGCGGCGCCACCGCAAGGGACCGCGACAAGGCTGTGGAGCTCGCGGTTCATTACGGGTTGGGCGGCTACCTCGACCACTATCCGCATGCGTTATCCGGCGGCATGCGCCAAAGGATTGCCTTGTTGCGAACGATCGCGGCGGGAAGCGACGTGATGCTGCTCGATGAGCCGTTCGGCGCGCTCGACAGTTTGACGCGATTCACCATGCAGCGCTTGCTGTTGCGGGTGTCGTCAGAGCTCAAACGCACGATCATGTTCGTCACGCATGATATCGATGAGGCGCTGTTCCTTGCCGATCGGGTCATCATCATGCTGCCGAACCCGGGGCGGATCGAACGCATTCTGGACGTCAATTTGGGCCGCCCGCGCGAGGTCGAGTGCATGGCTTCGCCGCGCTTCATGGAACTGAAGGCCTCGGCGCTCAAGCTACTCTATGCAGAATCGCAAGAGGAGGTATCGCTGCGCTCATGAACATCTCGAAAACCATCGTCGGCCACCGTGCGACCGTGCAGATTTGTTTCTGGGTGCTGGCCATGCTGCTGATCATCGGCCTCTGGCAGGCCGTGATCGTGATCGGGCAGGTTCCCCACTTCGTGATGCCGACGCCGGCCGCCACGATCGACCTGCTGTTCAGCAATGCACCGATGATCGGCAAGCTCATGTGGCAGACCTTCAAGGAAACGCTGGCCGGCTACGCGATCGGTGCGGCGTTGGGGTTGGCACTCGCCGTGGGCATGGCGAAATTGCCGTTGACGGGACGGCTTCTGTATCCGGCGCTGGTGACCTCTCAAGCGATCCCCATCGTCGGCATCGCCGCGCCGCTGGTCATCCTTTTCGGGTTCGGCATGACCCCGAAATTGATCATCGTCGCCTGGATCGTGTTCTTCCCGGTGGTGGTCAACGTCATGGACGGCCTCGCGCAGGTGGATCCCGATCAGATCAATCTTGCACGACTCCTCGGAGGCACGCGTTTACGCACGTTCTTGATCGTCGAGTTGCCGGCCTGCCTCGGACCCCTGTTCTCCGGCCTCAAGATCGGTGCGTCCTATGCGGTCACGGGGGCCGTGATCGGCGAATGGACCGCTTCCTCGAGGATGGGTTTGGGCACGTATCTGCTGTCGGCGAATGCGCAGATGAACACCGCCGGCGTTTATGCGGCGATGATGCTCATGACGCTGATCGGCGTCGGTTCATTCGTATCCTTGCTGGTGATCGAGTACCTCGCCACGCCCTGGCGTCATCGCGCAACCTCGCACAGGCATCAGGCACGGTAGACGGCGAGCACGCGCTGCTCGATCGCGCGTGTCATCTCGAACAGCAGCACGGACATCCCCATCGCAAGAACACTGGCGCCGAGTGCACGCGCCAGGTGGAACTGCTGCATGGTGACGGCGAACAGGGTGCCGAGACCTCCGGCCTGCATCAAGTATTCCGCCAGCAGCGCCACCAAGACACTGGACGTCGCACCCACGCGCAACGCCGCGGCAAAGCCGGGCATGGCGGCAGGCAATGCGAGCAGACGCAGGTGCTGCAGGCGTGAGGCATGCAGAACGAGCAGCACCTCGCGCGACATGGCGGGCAGCTGGCGCAAGCCGGCGCTCAAATACACGAAGGACGGAAAAAATGTCATCAAGGCGATGGCGACCAATTCCGTGCGGTTCTCGTAGCCGAAGAGTCTGGCGATGATGGGGATGAGACACACCACCGGCGTCGAGCTCAGGAGCAGCGCAAAAGGCGTGGTGATTCCGGCCAAGATGGCAGAGAGCCAGGCGGCGGCGGCGAGCAGCAGCCCGAGACTCAAGCCTATGGTCAAACCGCACAGCGCAAAGGCGAGCGTGTGCAGGGCCGGCCACTGGTAGGCGCCGGGCGAGTGCAGCAAATCTGCGAAGACGGCACTTGGCGGGACCAGCACGATGCTGTTGTAAGCTGCCACGCTCACCCACCATTGCCAGAGCAACAGCAGCAACCCTACCGGCCAGAGATCGATGATCAGCCGACGCATTCGCCGATCCTCATGCGGGCGCCGCGTTCAATGAGGCTCAAGAGCCCATAACTGACCAGTGTGATCGCGGCGATCACGCTGACCGTGGCCCACAGCAGGGGGACTTGAAAGTTCTGCATGCTGTTGAGGACGACAACGCCGAGTCCGGACGGTGCACCGAACCATTCGCCGACGATGGCGCCGATCATCGCGCTGCCGGCGGCGATCTTCATGCCGCTCAAGACGGCAGGTATGGCCCCGATCGCCTGCAGCTTCGCCAGCCGCTGCCAACGGGTGGCACCCAAGGTTGTCATCACCATTTCCAAGCTTGCGCCGGCGCCGCGCAGCCCCACACCGGTCGAGGTGTACAGCAGGAAAAAAACGGGCACGGCGGCAAGCGCGGCGGGCGTGTCTTCGCGCCCTGCGGTGATGATCAATACCGGGGCCAAGGCGATCACCGGCAGCGCGTTGACCAGCACCGCGGTGCGATCCAGTCCTGCGCGCAGCGCCGGCAGCAAATGAGCGGTTGCTGCTGCGGCTGCGCCCAGAGATGCGCCTGCCGCGTAGCCGGCCGCGGCGGAACTCAAGGTTGCGGCGGCCGAGCGCAGCAGCAGCGCACGACGCGAAGCCTCCGCAAAAACATGCAGGACCTGGCTGAGTGCGGGAAACGTCACGCCCAGCAAGCCGCTGCGCCCGAGAAGTTCCCATGCGAACATCGAGAGAAACCAGCCCAACACCGCATATACGATGGACCGCGTTTGCATCAGGCCTTGTCCATGAGCGCCTGGTAAGCCTCCTCCAGCAGACTCATGTCGCGCAGGCGGCCCGGCGCGGGGAGCGGCGGCCTGCCGGAGTCCCGGGCTACCGCGTACATGGTGCCGGCCAAGGCCTCTTCACTGAACCAGAACGGGATCTGCGCACCCGGCTCGGTCTCGAGCGCGATTTGCAGGTGATTGAGTGTCGTCTGCTGCTGTAGGTCCAGCCCCAAATCGACGCCGTAACGATCGACCGCCAGTCTGGCGCCGTAACCCGGGTCAGCAGCATTCACGGCGTGACCCTTGAGCAGCGCGCCTAAGAATCGCACCATCTCTTGCCGCCGGCGTTGCAGCGTCTTGCGTTCGATCGCGAGCAGCCCTGAGCAGACGCGGTAGCCGAGATCGTACAAGCGCGTCACGAAGAAGTCCTTGTCCTGACGTAACCCCATGCGCGCGAGGCTCTGCGGTTGATTGGTGACGAAGCAAAAATAAGCATCGCCCGCACCCTGCAGCAAGGGTTCCGGGGAGTAGCCGACGGGAACCATGCTGTAGTGCTCTTCGAGGCCGTTGATTCGAAACAGCGCCTGCAGCATGGCGCGTTCGTTGGGCCCTTGTACCAGGAAGCGTTTGCCCGGTAAATCCGCGGCGCTATGCACCGGATGCGCCGGCAACGAGATCAGTCCAATGGGAGCGACCGGGAACAGCGCAGCGAGAATCACGAAGTCATTGCCTTGTGCGATGGCGTCGCAGAACGGCAGCCAATCCGAGTCGCCGAAGTCTGCCTCGCCGGCGGAAATCTCCAGCACCGGCTGCGGCGCGTTGGGACCGCCGGGCAGGTAGTTGAAATGCAGACCCGCGTCCGCCACATAGCGCCGGTCGAGGGCGGCCCACAGGTCGGCATATTCGACGTCCGGAACCCAACCCAATGACATGGTGAGCTCACCGCGGCGGTGGCGGCGGCAAGCGGCTGGAAGGAACGAGGCGGCTGCCAGCAGTGCACCGAACTTGACGAAGCGACGGCGCTGCAGCTGCCGCGGCGAGGAGGTGATTTGCTCACGAAGCTTGCGCACGAGTTCCGTTCATACCTGTTTAGGGGTGATGATGCCAGCTCTGCGTGTGCAGATAAGAGGAGCAGCCAGTGCCTGAGAATTACCAGAGCGGCGATGTCTGGAGCCGCACCGTCACGGCCCGAGGTTTCGCGGTCGATGAGTTACGTTCGGTTCTGCAAAAATCCATCCGCCGCGGCCTCATCGAAGAGGCGGCGCTGGCGGCGTACGAGTTGTTTGCCAACGGCCCTGAGACCGAAGAGGTGCTATGGCGCAGGCTCGAAATCATTGCCACCGAGGATGTGGGCTTGGGGCTGCCGCATGCGCCCGCGATCATCGAGGCGCTGTACGCCCAGGCGACTCGCATGGTGGACCGCGGCGACCGCTGGATTTATTGCGCGCATGCCGTCCGGGTGCTCGCCGGCGCGCCGAAGGACAACATGTCCATGGAGCTCGCCGGTTGGACGCGCGCCGTGACGGAGCGGGGCGAGCGCAAACCGGTGGTGGAGGACTACATGGTCGACTTGCACACCCGGCGCGGCGCCGGCATGGGGCGCGACGCTGCTCATTGGTGGAACGAGGGCGCCCGGTTGCACCATCGCATGCCCGGCTATGACCCCAAGTGGGGGGATTACCTGCGCGAGTTGGCCGGGGCTTCAGCTTTCCAGCAAGAGTCACCCTCGCAGAAAGATCCCCCCTAGCTTGGTTGTGCGTCCTTGTCTGCCGTGCGATAGTTGACTGAACGTTCAACAAGGCAGTGCTATCCGTGCTCATTCTCACGCGTCGCGTCGGCGAGACCATCAAGATCGGCAATGACATCGCGGTAACGGTGCTGGGCGTCAAGGGCAATCAAGTCCGTGTGGGTATAGCTGCGCCTGCGGACGTGGCGGTGCACCGCGAGGAAATCTACGAGCGCATTCGGACGCAGGAATCAGAGCCCGACAAGCAGCAGTGAGAGGCTCTCAGCTGGAGACAGCCCGCGCGCTGGCCAGATCGATCACGCCGCGCAGGACTTTATCGATGGCGCATTGACGTAGCGACAGCATGCCGGACGACTGCGCCGAGGAGAGAATGGCGGGGACGGGACTTTTCGTGCGAACCAGGTGTTTTACCTCCGGTGTGCCCGACAGCAACTCGTAAACCACGACGCGTCCTTTGAATCCGTCGCGGCAGGCATCGCAACCCGAGGGTTCGCGGACCACCAGTCGTCCGTCACTCCCGAATTGGGTTCGCCAGCCTTGCAGTACGGTGGCCGGATCCAGAGAGGTACCCACGCTGTATTCGGCCGCCAGATCCAACAGCTCCTCATCGGACGGTACGCGTGATTCCTTGCAGTTGGGGCATAGCTTTCGCGACAGGCGCTGCGAGAGGATGCCGATGAGCGCGTCGGCGAAATTGAACGGGTCCATGCCCATGTCGAGGAGACGAATGACGCTCTCTGCGGCGCTGTTGGTGTGAAGGGTCGAGAACACGAGGTGTCCCGTCAGAGAGGCTTCGATGCCGATCCGCGTGGTTTCTGCGTCACGCATTTCGCCGACCATGATCACATCGGGATCAGCTCGCAGGAACGCGCGCATCGCCGCGGCGAAGGTCCAATCGATTTTGGGGTGCACTTGCACCTGCCTCAATCCGGGTTGCGTTATTTCAACGGGATCTTCCGCGGTCCAGATTTTGATGTCAGGTTTGTTGATCTCGTGCAACACGGAATGCAACGTCGTCGTCTTGCCTGACCCTGTCGGGCCGCACACCAAAATCAGCCCGTAGCTGCGTGCAATCATCGCTCGCAGCTTCGATAAATCCGTATCGGAGAAGCCGACGTCCGACAGCGGCAACGCCTCCGCATTCGCCAGGATGCGCATCACCACATCTTCCAAGCCGTTCGCCGTCGGAATGATTGCCAGGCGCAATTCGATGGCCAGTGGGCCGTGCTTGGAGAAATCGATCTTGCCGTCCTGCGGGCGCCTTCGCTCGGAGATGTCGAGGTCCGCCATCACCTTGAGGCGCGACACGATGGCCTGACTGTAGGACGCGGGAAGCTGCAGGTAGTCCTCGAGATCGCCATCCTTGCGAAAGCGAATGCGCGTTTCGGACTTTCCGCCGTTGCTTTCGATGTGGATGTCGGACGCCCCTTGACCATGCGCCTCGATGATCAGTTTGTTGATCAATTTCACCAAGGTGTTGTCGGACACGCGCGCGTCGATGGCCGTGTCCTTCAGCGGCTTCCCGGCCTGCTGCGTCTCCATCGCGAGTTGACTGGTGAGATCGGTGATCTTGGTCTGCGCTTGCAGTGGGGTTCGGGTGTCGGACTGCCACTCCGTCGTGGTGGTTTTTCCGGCCGCGCGCACGTCGGTCCGGTTCTCCAGATTCGCGTACTCCTTCGCGATTCGCGTCTTGATGTCCTGGGGGTTGGCAATCACCGGTGAGATGCTGATGCCGGCATGAAAGCGGAGCTCCTGCGAGAAATCGATGGCGAAGGGATCCTCCACCGCCACCACCAGCGTGTCTGCGGTTCGCAGCAGCGGCAACACTTGGTGACGGATGGCCAGTGCCATATCGACGGCCTCGAGCGCCCCGGCCCCGATTTTGAATTCGCGAACATTGACGTAGGGGATGCCGAGCTTGTCCGAGAGCGCGAATTGAATGACTCGCGGCGTGACCGCGCCCATCTCGATCAGAATCTCTCCGACCCGGCGGTTCCGATGTTCTGTCTGGATCGCCAGAGCCTCGGTCAGCTGCTGCGCCGTGATGAGATCGGATTCGACCAGGATGTCGCCCAGGCGCACCGACGGCCGCGTCTCTTGAGACTTCAAGGCACCCAGCAGGTCCTTGGCGGAGATGATCGCGCGGTCGGTCAGGAATTTGCCGATCTTTTGTTGACGCAGCTTTGCCTGGGTGTTGAGTGCATGGGACAGGGAGTCGGAACTCACCGAGCGGCGCCCCACCAAGACTTCTCCCAGCTGCGGTCCGACTTGGACATCCGCGATCTGCGCCGTCGGAATCAGAACATGGACGGCCTCCAGCGAATCCCCCTCCACCTGAAAGAGAAACAATCCGATGGCGTCTCTGACGAACCCCAGCGTGTGGCCGCGTCGAACCGTGCCGTCGATCAGGGTGATTTGAAATGGTTTGCTGGCCTGGGCCGCGGGGGATGCCCCCACCGCGTTGAGCGCCACCACATCCGGCAGGTAGGAGATGGGGTTCGACAGACGGATGGAACGGATCTGGTTCACCGGGACATCGCGCAGCCCCGTCGGGCCGCTCGAGCTCATGGTGATGGTCAATGAACCCTGCTTCAATTCGAACAAACGTTTCGGAAGTATGCGTCCGTCGACCAGTTCGACCTGGCAGGTGACCGGATCGCTGGGCGAGGGTGGATTGACGGCCTTGAAGAACGGCAGTGCCGGCCAATGAATCTGGGTCATTTCGGGCGGAGTCTTGGTCAATGAATCTTTCCGGCGCCGATTTCAGACCCACTTCGGGGCCGAATGGCAGGGATGCCTGTGTGCATGAACTATTGCGCTCATCTTGACGGCGAGAGCCCGCATAAAGTGGTGACTCACGCACAGGTAGAGGATTACGCGGCGCAGCAAAGGGCGGGGGGGCGATGTCGTGCGGCGCCAAAAAATCAGGATGCCGCGGAGCAGGCGTTTGGCAGAGGCCTCATGGGTGGCATATACTTTTGTATACGGCGGGTTTGGAGGCGGTATTCCATGCAGCGCAAAGCAAAGATTTTCATGAACAACCGGAGTCAGGCGGTTCGTTTGCCCAAGGAGTTTCAGTTCAATACGTCCGAGGTATTCATCCGCCGACAAGGCGACGAAGTCATTCTTTCTCCTCGTCCCACTGACTGGACTGAATATTTGTCATCGGGACCCATGGCCTCACAGGAATTCATGGGAGAGGTTGACGATCTTCCGGTCCAAGAACGCTAGATCAGGTGATGGCTAAGTTCATGCTGGACACGGATATATCGTCCTACATCATGAAGCGCTCGCATGAAGGTGTTCTGAGACGGTTACAGATGGTGCAGATCGGAAATGTCTGCATGTCGGTCATCAGCAAGTCCGAGCTTTTGTACGGAGTGGAGATTTCTCCGCGCCGCCAACAGGATACCGTGGCCCTTGCTGAGTATCTGCGTCACGTCGAAGTGCTCGACCTGCCGGATGAAGCGGCCTTGCATTACGCACAAATTCGCGTCGCGCTCAAAGCGAGTGGAACGATGATTGGTGCGAACGATCTTTTCATCGCCGCTCATGCCCGTTCCCTAGACCTGACGCTCGTGACCAACAATACCGGGGAGTTCGCCCGCGTACCGAATCTCAAGATTGAGAACTGGGCGGCATAGCGTGATTTGCAGGCGACGATGGGTGGAACGAAGCTCTCAAATCGTGCTCTTGCTGGCCTCGATGCTGGCGGTGCGCGCAGTGTCGGCAGACATCCCTAAGCCCTTGATTTTATTGGCGCTCCCTACGAGATTCGAACTCGTGTTACAGCCTTGAGAGGGCCGTGTCCTAGGCCTCTAGACGAAGGGAGCGGACTTGCGGATCTTTGGGCCGTAGGCACCTAAGAGGGCTGGTAGTATACGGGCCAATTTTTTGGACTCAAGCGGAACCCTCCTTTTTGAACGCACCGGCATTTCGGCCCTTGATCATCCCCAGGTCTGAGCATTCCATTTCGCGCTCTGCGATCTCTTCCAACGCCCTGAAAGTGCTGTATCGCCTCAAAGAGGCCGGCTTCCAGGGGTTCCTCGTCGGCGGTGCGGTCCGGGACCTGTTGCTGGGCATCAAGCCGAAGGATTTCGACGTGGCCACCAACGCGCTGCCCGAAGAGGTGCGTCACGTGTTTCGCAACAGCCGTCTGGTGGGACGCCGTTTCCGGCTGGCGCATGTGTTCTTCGGCAGTGAAATCATCGAAGTCGCGACCTTTCGGGCGGCGGCCGCGCCGGAACGTGAGGATGCGGAGGACGCGGATCTGGACGGGGGTCCTGACGCAGGGCCCGGTGCCGACGATGACATCGCAGCGGCGGATTTTGCGCTGCCGTCGGACGGGGAGCGCCGCATGGATTCAGAACATCGCGCTTTCGATCAAAGCGGCAGAATCTTGCGCGACAACATCTACGGCACCATTGAAGAGGACGTATGGCGCCGTGATTTTTCCGCCAACAGCCTGTACTACAACATCGATGATTTCTCGATCTGGGATTTCGTCGACGGTGTGCGCGACATCAAGGAGCGCCGCTTGAAGTTGATCGGCGATCCGGAAACGCGTTACCGCGAGGATCCGGTGCGGATGCTGCGCGCGGTGCGCTTCGCGGCGAAGTTGGATTTCTCCATCGACCCGGCCACGGAAGTGCCGATCACGCAGTTGGCGAATCTGGTCGACGGCGTACCGGCGGCGCGGCTGTTCGATGAGTGTCTCAAACTGTTTCTCTCCGGTTTCGGTGCCAAATCGTTCAGGCTGCTGGAGCAGTATGGGCTGTTCGAGCATCTGTTCCCGCAGTCGGCCGCAGCCTTTGCGATGCCGCCTTACGCCTATGCGAAGCAAATGCTGGAGCTGGGACTTGGCAATACCGATGAGCGCATCGCCGCCGACAAAGCGGTCACGCCCACCTTCCTGTTTGCGGTGTTGCTGTGGAGTGCGCTGCTGCGCGAACTCAACGAGCGCCAGGCGGGACCGGCACCGGACACGGCCACGCTGATGCAGGCCTGCGACAGCGTGCTGCGCGCACAGCAATCGCGCGTGGCGATTCCGCGTCGATTCGGCATTCCGATGCGGGAGTTGTTGATGCTGCAGCCGCGCTTCAATCGCCGCAGCGGCGCGAAGTCCTTGAGCCTCATGCAGCACCCGCGCTTTCGTGCGGCCTATGATTTTCTGTTGCTGCGGGCACAAGTCGGCGTGGCGGATCCGGAACTGGCGCGCTGGTGGACGGACATTCAGGTGCTGCCGCACGAGGAGCGGGTCGCCCTGGTTCAGGCGCGTCCCGCCGAGATTCATCCGGCTGAAGACGGCGCTGCTCCCGCGAAGCGCCGGCGGCGGCGGCGGCGCGGCGGAGCCGGGCGCAGTTAGCGGCGCGCGCCAAGGCATGGATGCGACCTGGCGCCCCGCGTATGTGGCGGTCGGCAGCAACCTCAACACGCCGGCGCAGCGGGTTCTCGAGGCATTCGAGCGTCTGACGGCGTGGACCGCGGTGGCGTCATTGCAGCGTTCGCGCCTGTATCTGTCCGCCCCGATGGGCCCGCAGGACCAGCCGCCCTTCGTCAATGCGGCGGCAGGTTTTCTCACGCAGCTCGCTCCGCGCGCGCTGCTCGAGGGTTTGCTTGGCATCGAGCATGCCATGGGACGCGACCGCAGCGTGCGCTGGGGGCCGCGCGTCATCGACTTGGACCTCGTGTGGATGGTGGATGCCGCGATCGATGAGCCGGGCTTGACGGTGCCGCATCCCGGAGTGTCGATGCGCAATTTCGTGCTGTATCCTCTGATCGACATAGCGCCAGCGCTGCATATCCCCGGAGTGGGCAACGTGCAAAGCCTGTTGCAAAACGTCGGCGCGGGTGGCATCTCCGTTTTGGAATAGCAAGGGTTTTGCATGGCAGTGGCAGTTCCGCACCGATTCATCGTCATCGAAGGCCCCATCGGGGTGGGGAAATCCAGTCTGGCGCGGCGTCTGGGTCAATCGCTGGGCGGTCAACTGGTTCTGGAGCAGGCGGAACAAAATCCCTTTCTGGAGCGCTTCTACAAGAATCCGCGCGCGGCGGCATTCCAGACGCAGCTGTTCTTTCTCTTCCAGCGTGCGCGTCAGCTCGAGGAGGTGCGCCAGGAGGATTTGTTCGGCGCCGTGCGCGTCGCCGATTATCTGCTGGAGAAGGACCGCCTGTTCGCGCGCGTCACCTTGGATGATGCGGAGTACGCACTGTACGAACGCGTGTACGAGCGCGTGGTGGTGGATGCGCCGAAGCCTGATTTGGTGGTGTACCTGCAGGCGCCGGTGGACGTGCTCGTGGACCGCATCGCGAAGCGCGGTATCCGCTATGAACAGAACATCGAGCGTGCCTATCTCGATAAGCTGACGCAGGCTTATGCGCGGTTCTTTCATACCTACGACGCGGCGCCGCTGCTGATCGTCAATTCGGCCGCCATCGACCCGGTGAACAACGATCACGATTACCAGCTGTTGTTTGCGGAGATCATCAAGACGAGGCGCGGCCGGCACTTCTTCAATCCCGCCGGCAGCAGCCTGTTGCCGCCCGGTTAAACGTGTTGCGCGAGCGCCCAGCGCACGTGTTCGCGCACCAACGGCGAGGTGTGGTCCTCGCGGCTTTGCAACGCCGCCTTGATGTCGGGCGTGGAGGGCGCGTTGCCGAGCGCTACGGCGATGTTGCGCAGCCAGCGCTCGTGGCCGATGCGGCGGATCGCGCTGCCTTGGGTTCGCTCGAGAAACTCGCTTTCGCTCCAGGCGAACAGGCGTGCGAGCTGGGTGTCATCGAGCCCGTGGCGCACCGCGAAGTCCTTCTCGCCGGTGGGCCGCGCGAACTTGTTCCACGGACATGCCAGCTGGCAGTCATCGCAGCCGTAGATACGATTGCCGATGGCGCGGCGAAATTCCAACGGGATGGCGCCCTTGAGTTCGATGGTCAGGTAGGAGATGCAGCGTCGCGCATCGAGACGGTAGGGAGCCACGATGGCGCCGGTGGGGCAGGCGGGGATGCATGCGCTGCAGGTGCCGCAGTGTGCGCTGCTGGGTGTGCTCACCGGCAGCGTGAGGTCGATGAAAATTTCGCCGAGAAAGAAGTAGGAACCGGCGTTACGGTCGATGAGATTGGTGTGTTTGCCAATCCAGCCGAGACCTGCATTGCGGGCAAGCGCCTTCTCGAGCACCGGTGCGCTGTCGGTGAAGACTCGATGGCCGAAGGTTCCCACCGCCTGAGCGAGGCGCTCGCACAGTAGTTTGAGCCGCGCGCGCATCACCTTGTGGTAATCGCGGCCGAGCGCGTAGCGCGATACGTAGCCGGCCGTGGGTTCGGCGAGCACCGCTTCGGCATTGGCCGCCTCGCCCGGCCAATAGTCCATGCGCACGCTGATGCAGCTCACGGTTCCTGGAATCAATGATGCCGGCCGGGTGCGTTTGCGCCCGTGGCGCGACATGTAGTGCATTTCGCCCTCGAATCCGGCGCGCAGCCAGTCGAAGAACAGCGACTCGTCCGACGAGAGATCGATGTTGGCGATGCCGAGACCCGTGAAGCCCAGCTCCTCGGACCATTGCCGCAGGCGCGCCAGCAGCGTAGCCGGCTCGAGCGAGTCAACGGGTGATGCGGATGTCGATGCGGGGGTGTCCATGGGCAGCCCGTATAATGGCCAAATTTCCCCTTACCTGCACCCGAGCCCCACATGCAGCCGGTCGCCTTAAGCTTGCATCTGCCCGTGGCCGGCGCCACGGAGCTGCTGGGTGCGGCGCTCGCCGGGGCGCTTACCACGGCGCCGAACGTCGGCGCGGTTCTGTACCTGCAGGGTGAACTCGGGTCCGGCAAAACCACCTGTGTGCGCAGCCTGCTGCGCGCACTCGGCGTCACGGGACTGGTGCGCAGCCCGACGTACACTTTGGTGGAGACCTACGCGACGGCGGGACTGACCTGTGTGCACCTCGATCTCTATCGATTGGGTGACGAGGGCGAGGTCGAGGGTTTGGGTCTGCGCGACCTGGCGATCCCCGGCAACCTGCTCATGGTCGAATGGCCGGAGAAGGGAGGATCGGCGGTGCCGCGGGCGGATGTCGGCCTGAGCTTCAGTTACGCGGGGCACGCACGTGACGCCCGGTTGGTCTCCTTCACCGAACTCGGTTCGGGCTGGGTGAGTAAGCTGGCGTATGACAGTAGGTTAGCTCCCTATGTCTCTAATATAACTTGAAAAATAACCTACTTGCGCGTTAACTTATTGCGCCATGGGATACCCTCTGCTGCGCATCGTTGGTGTGCTCGTTGCGACGAGCCTGGCCGCTTCGAGCGCGCACGCGGTCGATATTCGAGGCGTGCGGGTCTGGGCGGCCCCGGATAACACGCGGGTGGTTTTGGACTTGTCGGGCAGTGCTCCGCATTCCCTGACGGTCATGCATGACCCGGAGCGTGTGGTTCTTGACGTCGCGGGTGGGCGGCTCCCCAAGGGCGCGCTCGCGGTGCCGAAGGGCAGCGGCGCGGTGAAGGATTTGCACGTGACTTCGCGACCGGGAGCGTTACGGGTGGTGTTGGACTTGACCCGCGCCAGCCGGGCGAAGAGCTTTCTGGCGAAACCCAACCAGCGCTACGGCTACCGGCTGGTGGTGGACTTGGGCGCGGTTTCGACCGCCGGGCCCGTTCGCGTCCAGCATGCGCCGCATGACTCGCGCGATCTGGTCATCGCGATCGATGCGGGTCACGGCGGTGAAGATCCGGGTGCAATCGGTAAGAACGGCTTGCGTGAGAAGGATGTGGTGCTGGCGATCGCCCAGGAGTTGTACGCCGGGGTGAATGCCGAACCCGGTATGAGGGCGGTCCTGACCCGAAATGGTGACTACTTCCTGCCGCTGCGCGAACGCATGCGGCGTGCGCGGGCGCAATCGGCGGATTTGTTCGTATCGATACATGCCGACTCGATCCGCGACCGCAGCATCGATGGCTCATCGGTTTACATACTCTCGCAGCGTGGTGCCACCGATGAGGCTTCGCGATGGTTGGCCGAGCGTGAGAACGCCTCCGACCTGATCGGCGGCGTGTCGCTCGAGGACAAGAGCGACGTTCTGGCCTCGGTGCTGCTGGATGTGTCGCAATCCGTGTCCTTGAGCGCCAGTCATTCCGCGGCGGAGCGCGTGCTGCGGCAACTGAGCCAGGCCGGCGAAGTGCGCAAGCCGCAGGTGCAGGAAGCACGCTTCATGGTGCTGAAGTCTCCGGATATTCCTTCGATGTTGGTGGAGACCGCCTACATCTCCAATCCGCAGGAGGAGCTGCGCCTGCGCACGTCCGCGCAGCGGATCAAGCTGGCCGCCGCGATCCGTCGCGGCCTGCACGACTATTTTTATGCGAATCCGCCGGCGGGCACGCGGATCGCGCAGATGGCAGCGGGCGGCGGGCCGCGCGATGTGTTGACGAGTGCTGCCCACACCGGCGGTGCGGGCGACTGAATGGATTGAAGATTTCCCGCGCCCGCCCTGAATAGCCTTGTGCGAAAATGCGTGACCCGCGAGGTCGCCATTGTCCATCCAGTTACTCCCCGACACCCTGATCAATCAAATTGCCGCCGGCGAGGTCATCGAGAGACCCGCATCGGTGGTCAAGGAGCTGGTCGAGAACGCGCTTGACGCCCAGGCGAGGCGAATCGACGTCGAATTGGAGCGCGGCGGGTGCGGTCTGATCCGGGTCCGCGACGACGGCATGGGCATCGATCCGCAGGAAATGCCGCTGGCGCTGGCGCGGCACGCCACCAGCAAGATCGCTTCCCTGGAGGATCTGGCGAGTGTCGCCACCTTGGGATTTCGCGGCGAGGCGCTGCCGAGCATCGCCTCCATCGCACGCGTCTCGTTGCTGTCGCGGGCGGCGCAGCAACCGCATGCCTGGTCGCTCGACGTGCAGGATGGCACCGTGTCGGGCGCACCCACGCCGGCCGCGCATCCGCCGGGGACCCGCATCGAGGTGCGGGACCTCTTCTTCAATGTGCCGGCGCGGCGCAAATTTCTGCGCAGCGAGTCGACCGAATACCAGCACACCGTGCGCATGCTGGAGCGTCTGGCATTGTCGCGCTTCGATGTGGCTTTCTCGCTGCAGCACAACGGCAAGACGATCTGGACCCTGCCGGCGGCGGCCTCGGCCGCCGAACGATTGCAACGGGTCGCGACACTCTGTGGCGATGAATTTGCCGCGCACGTCATGGAACTGCGTTACGACGCCGATGATTTGCGGGTGTCGGGCTGGCTGGCGTTGCCGACTTTTTCCCGCAGCCAATCGGATCTGCAGTTCTCATTCTTGAACGGCCGTTTCGTGCGTGACAAGCTTTTGGCCGGTGCCGTGCGCCTGGCCTACCAGGACACGATGTTCCACGGCCGCTTCTGCGCCTATCTGCTGTATTTGGAGATGGACCCGACGCAGGTCGACGTCAACGCGCATCCGCAAAAACTCGAAGTGCGCTTTCGCGATTCGCGCCGTGTGCATGAGTTCGTGTTCCGTACCTTGGAGCGCGCACTGGCGGATACGCGTCCTCATGCCGAATCGGCCGGCAGCGGCCACAGCGCCTGGCTCACAGATTCGCCCGGGGCGATTTCGCATCAGGCTCGTTTCCATCTCCCCGCCGCGCCGCATCCCAGAGCCTTGGACGCCTACCGCGCCTTTCTGGCGCCGGCCGCGGCGGTGGCTGCCACGGTGGCCGACAGCAGCGCAGCGGTCGAGCATGCGCAAGATGCCCACGGCACGGGCGCCGAGGTGTGGGGCGGGCAAGCGCCGGGCGCCCACGCGCCCTTGGGCTTCGCCGTGGCGCAACTGCATGGGGTCTACATACTGGCGCAATCAGTGGATGGCATGGTGTTGGTCGACATGCACGCTGCGCATGAACGCATCGTGTATGAAAGCATGAAAAAATTGCTGGCGGGACAGACGGCGCAGCAGCATCTGCTGATTCCCGAGACGCTCAAGGTCACGCCGGCTCAGGCCGATGTCGCCGAGCACCATGCAGCGGAATTCGCGCAGCTGGGCTTCGCGCTCGAGCGCATGGCGCCGGATCGGCTGGCGCTGCGCGCCGTGCCGAGTTTGTTGTCGGGCCGTGATCCCGGCGGGATTGTGCGCGATGTGCTGTCCGACCTGCTCGAGCATGGTCAGTCGCGGCGCGTGCAGGAGTCGATCAACCACTTGCTGGCCACCATGGCCTGCCACGCTGCGGTACGCGCGCAGCGAAACTTGACGTTGCCAGAGATGAACGCGTTGTTGCGCGACATGGAGGGCACCGAACGGGCGGATCAGTGTAACCACGGCCGCCCCACCTGGGTGAGGCTGTCCTTGCACGATCTTGACCGGCTGTTCCTGCGCGGCCGCTGATGCGCTCCGCGGCGGGCCCCCGTCGGGCCATTCTGCTCATGGGTCCGACCGGATCGGGCAAGTCGGATCTCGCGGTTCAGCTGTGCGAACGGCTGCCGCTGGAGATCATCAGCGTCGATTCCGCCATGGTTTATCGCGGCATGGATATCGGCACCGCCAAACCCGACGTGGCGACGCGCGCGCGCATTGCGCACCATCTGATCGACATCCGCGATCCGGCGGAGAGCTACTCGGCGGGTGACTTCACGCGCGATGCGGGCGCCGCCATGCAAGCCATCTGGGAACGTGGCCGCGTGCCGCTGCTGGTGGGCGGCACGATGCTGTATTTTCATGCGTTGACGGCAGGCCTGGCGCGGCTGCCTGAGGCGGATGGCGTCCTGCGTGCGCAAATCGACGCGCAGGCGCAGCAGTTGGGATGGGCGGAGATGCACCGGCGCCTGGCGCAGGTCGATGCGGAGGCCGCGGCGCGGATTCACGCCAACGACCCGCAGCGCATTCAACGTGCGCTCGAGGTTTATCAGCTGACAGGTATGACCATCACCAGTCTGCAACGCGCCCGCGTGTCGGCGTTCGCTGACGCCCACACAATCGAATTGGCGATTGCGCCCCTTGAACGTCGTGATTTACACACCAAGATAGAAGCGAGATTCCGGGCGATGCTGAGCGCCGGTTTGCTCGAAGAAGTTCGCCGCATTCACGCAAACGCAACCGTGGGCGCGGAACATCCGTCGATGCGCGCTGTCGGATATCGCCAGATATGGCGGCATTTATGCGGATTATGTTCGTTGAAGGAAGCGGAAGATCAAGCGATTGTGGCGACGCGGCAACTGGCGAAGCGGCAATTCACGTGGCTGCGGCGGCGTGAGCGCGCGCAGTGGTTCGATTCCATGCATCCTGAAGCTGCATCCCAGATTTTGGATGCACTGTCGAAGTGCGGATTTGCAGCGTCGTGAAAAGCGCGGATTTCGTGCGTTAACGTCCGGCGCCGCGCTGTGCTAGCATCCAAGTCGCATATGCTTCGTGCCGCAGGGAAGTGACACGGCATTACAAATGACACTAAAAAACAAGGAGCTTTACCCATGGCCCGTGGCCAGTCACTGCAGGATCCTTTTTTAAACGCCCTGCGAAAAGAACGAGTGCCCGTTTCAATCTATTTGGTGAACGGAATCAAACTGCAAGGACAAATCGATTCTTTCGACCAGTTTGTCGTGCTATTGCGAAATAGCGTCAGTCAGATGGTCTACAAGCACGCGATCTCCACCGTGGTCCCCGCGCGCAACGTCCGCTTGCCGACGGGCGAAGACGGCGAAGTGACGGAACCGGCTGTCGTTGAATGATTGGGTGGCGCTCTGCAGTTGTTTGAGCGCCCGCGCGGCGGCGAACGTGCCGTCCTGGTCGGCGTAGGAATCGGACACCCGGTCGATCCAAACGATACTGCGGAGTTCGCGGCGCTGGCCGCCTCCGCGGGTACGCTCGGCGTAGCCACCGTACTTGCCGCGAGAGCGCGTCCCGACCCGAAATACTTCGTCGGGTCCGGAAAGGCGGATGAAATCCGGCTGTGCGCCGAAGCGCACGATGCCGAATTGATTTTGGTCGATCAGACCTTGTCGCCCAGCCAGGAGCGCAACCTCGAGAAACTGACCAATCGTCGAGTATTGGACCGCAACGGTCTGATTTTGGACATCTTTGCGCAACGAGCCCGCAGCTTCGAGGGCAAGCTGCAAGTGGAGTTGGCGCAGCTGTCACACTTGAGCACGCGCCTGGTCCGCGGTTGGACCCACCTCGAGAGGCAGAAGGGCGGAATCGGTTTGCGCGGCCCGGGCGAGACGCAGCTCGAAACCGACCGTCGATTGGTCGCCAAGCGCATCCGCACACTGAAGTCGCGCTTGGAAAAGCTTGGCCGTCAACGTGATACAGGCCGTCACGTGCGTCGTGAAGTGCCCGTGCCGACGGTGGCTCTGGTCGGTTACACCAACGCCGGCAAGTCGACTCTTTTCAATGTATTGACCGGATCCGACAGCTATGTCGCGGACCAGCTGTTTGCGACGCTCGATCCGACGGTCCGGCGCGTCAAGCTGGCGGGCGTCGGCGAGGTCGTGCTCGCCGACACGGTCGGCTTCGTGCGCGCGCTGCCGCACGAGCTGGTGGCCGCCTTTCGCTCCACGCTGCAGGAAGCCCGCGATGCGGACTTGTTGCTGCATGTGGTGGATGCGAGCGATCCGCTGCGCGACGAGCGCATCGAGCAGGTTCGCGAGGTGCTGCGCGGCATTGGGGCCGGCGACATCCGCGAACTGTTGGTCTTCAACAAGATCGATCTGAGCGGCGATGCGCCGCGGACCGCGCTCGGGGTCGATGGCGTCGCGACGCAGGTATGGTCTTCTGCCGCCAGCGGCGCCGGGCTGCCGGGTTTACGGGAAGCCTTGGCGCATGCGGTTCGCCCCAACCAGGTCAGGCGTACGCTGCACCTTGATTTGCAGGCGGCGGCCGTGCGCTCCGACCTGTACAAGCGCAACGCCGTGCGCGGCGAACGGCAATGCGACGACGGCAGCTGGGACGTGGAGGTGGAGCTGGATTCGAGCGAGATTGCCAGGCTGCTCGGCGTCAAAGGCGTGCGCGGGCTGCCGACCCCGAAGCCGCTCGAGCAGCGCGTAGCCTAGTGGGCTGATAGAATGCGCGGCTGACCGACCTGCAACGCAATAACGCGCAACCATAACCTAGGCACATCATGGCTTGGAATCGCCCGCATTTGGCGCAAAATGATTTGGACGATGTCCTGCGAAATCTTTCGCGGCGTTTGTCGTCAATTTTCGGACGCAGCGGCGGCATCGGCGGCGCTTCTTCCAATAACTTCAACCGCAATTTCGGCGGCGTCATCGCGCTCATCTTTGCCGTCTGGATAGGCAGCGGCGTCTATCGGGTCGACGCGCAGGAGCGCGCAGTGGTGCTGCGCTTCGGCAAGTATCTGCAAACCAGCGGTCCCGGCTACAACTGGCACCTTCCCTGGCCCATCGAACGCAAGATCATCGTCAACGTCTCCAAGCAGAACAGCATCACCGACGATGCGACCATGCTCACAGCCGACACCAATCTGGTCGAGGTCAAATCCGCGGTCCAATACATCCAGCCCGACGCATACAAGCTGCTGTTTGCGGTGCGCGATCCGCGCGAGACGCTGGAACAGGTCAGCGAGAGCGCCATGCGCGAGGCCATCGGCCAGGCATCGCTCGATCGTGCGCTCGCCTTCGACCCGGCCATCACCGAGCACGCCAAGGCGCTGCTGAAGGAAACTCTCGACAAGTACGATCTCGGCATCCAAATACTCAGCGTCAACCTGACGGACGTGAACGTGCCGGACGCGGTACAGGATGCGCAGCGCGACGCGATCAAGGCGGACAAGGACCGGCAGCGCTATCAGCAGGATGCGGAGGCATATCGCAACGACGTGCTGCCGCGCGCCCGTGGCAAGGCGGCGAAGGATGTGCTGGACGCCGAAGCGTACCGCCTGCAGGTCGTGGCCTTGTCGCAGGGCGAGACCGCGCGCTTCGACCAGGTGCTGGGACAGTATGAGCGGGCGCCGGGCGTGACGCGCGAGCGCATGTATCTGGAGACGATGGACAATGTCTACAAGAACGGCCGCAAGGTGCTGGTGGACACCAAGAATGGCAACAGCATGCTGTACCTGCCGCTCGATAAGCTGATATCCGCCACGCCGCAGTCGATCTCTCTGCCGAACGACACCATGACGGTGCCGCCGTCGCGCGTGCCCGACATTCAGGTGTCGCCGCCCGAGGATCCGGCGCGCTCGCGCGGGAAGCTTTGAATGCAAAACCGGGTGCTGTACATATTGATCGGTATCGTCGCCTGCATCCTGGTGGTGCGCGCCAGCGTGTTCACGGTGAGCGAGGGCCAGTTGGCGATCAAATCCATCGGCGGAGAAATCGTCGAGTACGAACTGCAGCCTGGTCTGCATTTTCGGATTCCCGCGGTTGAAGAAGTCAGCCGTTTCGACAAGCGGGTGATCACGCAGCTGTATCGCCAGGAGCGCTTCCTGACTCGCGAGCAGGAGCAGCTGCGCGTCGATTTCTACGTCAAATGGCGCATCAGCAATTTGCGGCAGTATTACGAGTCGACGGGCGGCGCGGAAGATGCGGCCAACGACCGGCTGGGTGAGACCATCAAGGACAGCATCAAGAGCGTCGTGACGCAGCGTACCTTGCAGCAGGTGGTGACGGCGGAGCGCGCCGAATTCACCGATTCGATGATGAAGAACGCGCGGCCGGCCGCCGAAAAGCTCGGCGTGAATCTGGTGGACGTGCGCATCACCAAGATCGAGTTGCCGCCGCAGGTGCAAGACTCCGTGTTCGACCGCATGCGTTCCTCCTTCAAGGCGCAGGCGGCGAAATTGCGCGCCGAAGGCATCGAGTCCTCGGAACGCACGCGCGCCGATGCCAACAAGCAGCAAACGGAGATTTTGGCGAACGCGGCGCGCCAGGCCGGCGAGATTCGCGGTGAGGGCGATGCATCGGCGAGCGAGATCTACGCCAAGTCCTATTCCAAGAATGCCGAGTTCTACAGTTTTTACCGCAGCATGCAGTCCTACCGGGACGCGATCGGCACCCAGGGTGACATCTTGGTCATCGCGCCGGATAACGCCTACTTCAAGTATTTCAACAAATCTGCACCGCAACCGCCGCAGCGGTAGCCTTCAGAGGACATGATGGAAATTGGCTGGATGGAACTTGCGCGCTACTTGGGCGGTGCGTTCGCTCTGTATCTCGTGCTGGAAGGCATCCTGCCTTTCGTCAATCCGGCCGCAGCGCAGCGTTTGATGGCGAAGCTCGCGAAGACCGAGCCTGCGCAGCTGCGCTGGGGTGGTTTGATCAGCATGATGGCGGGTCTGGTACTGCTGTGGGTGGCGCGCAATGGGTAAGAACCTGGTCGTGATCGGACTGCAGTGGGGCGATGAGGGCAAGGGCAAGGTCGTCGATCTGCTCACCGACCAGGTGCATGCGGTGGTCCGGTTTCAAGGCGGCCACAACGCCGGCCACACGCTGGTCATCGACGGCAAGAAGACCATCCTGTCCTTGATTCCCTCGGGCATCCTGCACCCGCACGTGCAGTGCTTGATCGGCAACGGCGTGGTGCTGTCGCTCGAGGCGTTTTTCAGGGAGTCGGACACGCTCATCGGGCAGGGTGTGCCGGTGTTCGAACGCCTGCGCATCAGTCCGGCCTGTCCGCTGATTCTGGCCTCGCATGTGGCGCTCGACCGGGCGCGGGAAAAAGCGCAAGGCGCGAACGCCATCGGCACCACGGGGCGCGGCATCGGACCGGCTTACGAGGACAAGGTCGCGCGGCGCGCGCTGCGTGTGTCGGACCTGTTCCACCGCGAGCGTTTTGCCGCGAAGCTCGGCGAAATCCTCGACTACCATAATTTCGTCCTGCAGCGCTATTTCCAGACCACGGCGATCGATTTCCAACAGGTGCTCGAATCCAATCTGGAGTTGGGCGAGCGCTTGAAGCCGTTGGTGGCCGACGTCACGGGCACCTTGGAGCAACTCGGCATCGAGGGACGCAATGTGTTGTTCGAGGGCGCGCAAGGCGCGATGCTCGATGTCGACCTGGGTACTTATCCGTTCGTGACATCCTCGACCACCACGGCCGGGGGCGCCGCGGCCGGAACCGGCTTGGGTCCGCGGCGCTTGCACGAGGTGCTCGGCATCGTCAAGGCGTATGCCACCCGGGTCGGCGCCGGACCATTCCCGACCGAGTTGTTCGATGAATTCGGCGAACATCTGTCGCGCGTGGGGCATGAGTTCGGCTCAGTCACCGGCCGGCGGCGGCGCTGCGGGTGGTTCGATGCGGTCGCATTGCGCCGCTCGATCGTGCACAACAGTTGCTCCATGCTGTGCGTCACCAAGCTGGACGTGCTCGACGGACTCGACACCATCCGCGTGTGCGTGGGCTACAAGATCGGCGGCAAGGTGATTTCGACGCCGCCGCTGTTGGCGGAGCATTTTGGGGAATGCGAGGCGGTCTACGAGGAGCTGCCGGGCTGGAAGGAGAGCAGCGTCGGCATCACCCGCTACGAACAATTGCCCGCGAACGCCAGGAGCTATCTCGAACACCTGCAGGCGCTGGTTGGCGTGCCGATTTCAATCATTTCCACGGGTCCCGACCGGGACCAGACCATCATCCGCCAAAATCCGTTCGCCTGACATCAGCGTCAAGCAGTCAGGAACATGGAACTTGCATCACCGCCTTCGGCACCACCAGCGCCCGACGCACGCGGCAACGGCGCGCAGTACTCGCCGCATCTGCAGGCGTTCGTGTTCGTCTTGTTCTTCGCCTTCGGCGGCATCACCAGTCTGAACGATGTCATCATCCCGAAACTCAAGGCACTGTTCACCTTGAGCTACGGCGAAGTGATGCTGGTGCAGTCGGCGTTTTTCGCCGCCTATTTCGTGATGTCGATACCCGCGGCGGCGTTGGTGCGCCGTATCGGCTACATGCGCTCCGCGGTGGCGGGACTGCTGACCATGACCGCGGGCTGCGTGCTGTTCATACCCGCATCCGACCATGGCTTGTTCGGGTTGTTTCTGCTCGCCTTGTTCGTGCTGGCCTCCGGCATCACCACGGTGCAGGTGGTCGCTAATCCGTTGATCTCCATGTTGGGTCCCGCCGCCACCACCAGCAGCCGTTTGACCTTTGCGCAGGCATTCAACTCACTCGGCACCACGATATTTCCCTACGTGGGTTCGATTTTGATTTTAGGCTCCCTGGCCAAGATCGACCCGCAAACGCTCTCCGGCGCGGCACTCGACCGTTTCCGCGGCGTCGAGACGCAGGTCGTGGTGCATACCTACGAGGGTTTGGCCATTGCGCTCATCGGGCTGGCTGCGCTCGTGTGGCTGGAGCGCAAGCGCCTGGTGGAGGCTGATGCTGCGTCGACGCCGATTCTTCGCGCGTTCAATCTGCTCGCCCGGCCGCGATTCGCGTTCGGCACGCTGTGCATCTTCCTGTACGTGGGCGGCGAGGTGGCCATCGGATCCACGATCGTCAACTATTTGATGCAGCCAAGCACCCTCGGTGCAGCGGCGGAAGAAGCCGGCAAGCACGTGCCGTTTTATTGGGGAGGCGCGATGCTGGGCCGCTTCGTGGGCGCGTACGTCCTGCGCCTGTTCTCACCCGGCAAGGTGCTGGCATGCGTCGCCGCCGCGGTGATGCTGTTGCTGCTGATTTCGGCAAACAGCGTGGGCAGCGTCTCTGCATGGTCACTGCTGTCGATCGGCCTGTTCAATTCGATCATGTTCCCGACGATTTTCTCGCTCGCCAATCAGGGTTTGGGCACACGCGCGGCGGAAGGATCGGGCGTCATGTGCATGGCCATCGTCGGCGGCGCGGTGGTGCCCCTGGTCACCGGGCATGCGGCAGATATCTGGGGTCTGAAGCAGTCGCTCATCGTCCCGGCAGTCTGCTACCTCGGCATCTTCATGTTTGGCTGGGCAACGCGGCGTCCGGCGGGATAGGCCGCCGCGAAAAAAAGGGAACGGCGCAGTTGTTTCGCCGCGGCCTATCCCGCCGGGCGAGACGCGGGCCAGCCAACATGACGATGTCGACTGTAGGTGGTGTCGGGCGCACGACTACCGGCTGGGGGGTGCGAGGCAAAGGACGGCACTGCTGCCTTTTCGCTGCCGTCCTTTTGCCTCCCACCCCCGCGCATTCGGTAGACTGGGCGCCGGACACCACCCTCCGAGGAGCGAATCATGCCCAATACGACTCTCCAAGGCAGCGAGCGGATTGCCATGCCGGGCGCCCGGCAGATCGCGCCGGTCGACCCGGCGGAACGTTTCGAGGTGTCGGTGCTGGTGCGCCGTCAGGCGCGCGAGGAGTTGTCGGCACGGGTTGCCGACATGAGTGCGGGCAAGCCGGCGGCGCACATGAGTCGCGAGGAATTCACCCGGCGTCACGGTGCTGCGTCCGCGGATTTCGCTGCTGTGCGGGCCTTCGCCGCTTCACATCAGCTGAGCGTGGTGCAGGAACATGCCGGCCGGCGCACCCTGATTTTGTCGGGAACGGCGGCGCAATTTTCTGCGGCGTTTCAGGTCAAACTGCATCAGTATGAACACGACGGCGGCAGCTACCGCGGTCGCACGGGCGGTATCGAGCTGCCGAGCCAGCTGCACGGCGTGATCGAGGCGGTGCTCGGTTTGGACAACCGGCCGCAGGCTCGCACGCATTTCCGCACCCGTCCGGCTTCCAGCACTGCGACCTCGTACACGCCGACGCAGGTCGCCGCCCTCTACGGTTATCCAACCGGCAGCGGCGCGGGCGAATGCGTCGCATTGATCGAATTGGGCGGCGGCTATCGACCCGCCGACCTGAGCGCCTACTTCAAGGGCCTCGGGGTCACTGCTCCCAAGGTCACGTCGGTATCCGTCGACCATGGCAAGAATGCCCCCACCGGTTCTGCCAACGGGCCGGATGGGGAAGTCATGCTGGATGTGGAAGTGGTGGGGGCCATCGCGCCGCAGGCGCGCATTGCGGTGTACTTCGCGCCGAATACCGACGCGGGCTTTCTCGACGCCATCACCACGGCGGTGCACGACACGGAGAACAAACCCTCGATCATTTCCATCAGCTGGGGCGGCCCGGAATCTTCATGGACAGCGCAGGCCATGAGCGCGATGGATGCGGCATTCCAGGCTGCCGCCGCGATGGGCATCACCGTGTGCGTGGCGTCCGGAGACAACGGCTCGAGCGACGGCGTGGCGGCCGGCGGCGATCACGTCGACTTTCCGGCGTCCAGTCCATTTGCGCTTGCCTGCGGCGGCACCAGTCTCACGGCGCAGGGCGCGAGCATCCTGAAGGAAGTGGTGTGGAACGACGGCGCCCAGGGTGGTGCCAGCGGCGGCGGCATCAGCACGGTGTTCACCGCGGCGGCGTGGCAGTCGGGACTTTCTGCGGTGAGCACTCAAGGCGCGGAAACGGCGCTGTCCATGCGCGGAGTGCCGGACGTGGCCGGCAATGCCGATCCCGAGACCGGCTACCAGGTGCGCATCGACGGGACCGACACGGTCATCGGCGGTACCAGCGCGGTCGCGCCCTTGTGGGCTGCGCTGATCGCGCGCATCAACCAAACGGCGGGAAAAACCGCCGGCTATCTCAATCCGCAAATCTACAAGAGCCCGCAGGCGTTTCGCGATATCACACAGGGCAACAACGGCGACTTCAAGGCTGCGGCCGGCTGGGATGCCTGCACGGGATTGGGTAGTCCCAATGGACCCCAGCTGCCCGGCGCCGTCGGCTGAGGCGATGCCGCGGCGCCAATCGAGGCTTGGTCAGCTGAAATGCACGGAGTGGAATGATCCGCCCGGACCGAACAGGCCGAGCAATCCGATGACGATCAAGTACAGCGCGATGATGTAATTGAGCAGTCTCGGCATCACCAAGATCAGAATGCCCGCAATCAATGACACCAGCGGACCCAAGCTTAAGTTGATATTCATGTAGAACCTGCGACCTTCGGAGTTGCGGGAGTCTACTGGAACAACTTCACTGCGTTCTGTAGGGTTTTGAAGACGCCCCAGCATAGGGGGGCTCCTACAATCAGCCACAAAAGAATAAGTCTTGTCTTCATCGCGGCGGGTGATGATGTCGTGAATCGACCGGGCGCATGCTCAAGTTGCACAAAAAGCCGATCAACAGCATGCCGCACATGACGTACATCGTCACCGAATACGCTTGCGCCTTGGCGACCCCGTGTGCGAGCTGATAGTTGCGCAAATTGCTCACCAAGACAGGCCCGAGCACGCCGGCGACGCTCCAGGCGGTGAGCAAGCGGCCGTGAATTGCGCCGACCTCCATGGTGCCGAACACATCGCGCAGATAGGCGGGAATGGTGGCGAACCCACCGCCGTACATGGTCAAGATGACGCAGAAGGCCGCAACGAAGACTCCGATGTGGCCGCCGAATCCGATCGTCGGCACGGTGGAGTACAGCAGGATACCGAGCAGGAAGAAAACCATGTACGTGGTGCGCCGCCCGATGTAGTCGGAGGTGCTCGCCCAGAAGAATCGGCCGCCCATGTTGAACAGGCTGATGAGGCCGACGAAACCGGCGGCGGCGCTGGCCGTGACCCGGCCCGTGAAGATCTCCTGGATCATCGGCGACGCGACGCTCAGCACGCCGATGCCGGCGGTGACATTCATGCACAGCACGCCCCAGAGCAGCCAGAATTGCGGCGTGCGCCAGGCCACTGCCGCGGCCACATTGGCGGTGGTCACCAGCGCCTTGGGTTTGGCAAGGGGGACCCAGCCTGCCGGCTTCCAGTCAGCCGCCGGCACGCGCACGGCCAGCACGCCGATCATCATGAACATGAAATAAATCGCGCCCATGGTGACGAAGGTTTCCAGCGCCCCATTGGACACGGCTGACTTGAAGTGCGCCATCAGCATCACGGAAAGCGGGGCGGCGATCAGCGCGCCTCCGCCGAATCCCATGATGGCCATGCCGGTTGCCATGCCCGGCCGGTCCGGAAACCATTTGATCAGGGTGGAGACGGGCGAGATGTAGCCTATTCCTAAGCCGCAGCCTCCCAGCACGCCATAGCCGGCATACAGCAACCAGATTGTATGAAAATGGATGCCGATGGCGCCGACCATGAAACCGCCGGAGAAGCACAAGGCAGCCACCAGCATGGATTTCCGCGGCCCGACCCGCTCGACCCAGCGGCCAAAAAGCGCTGCGGACGATCCGAGCACGGCGATGGCGATGGAAAAGACCCATACCACCTGTTTTTGACTCCAATCGCCCGGCGCCGACTCGGTCAGGCCGATCAAGCGGGTCAGAGGGATGTTGAAGGTCGAGAAGGCGTAAACCTGTCCGATCGCCAGATGCACGGCGATGGCCGCCGGCGGCACGCAAAACCGATTGAAATTCGGTGCAGCGACGGTGCTGCTTCGATCGAGAAAACCACCGCTCATAGCCAGCCTTGACTTTTATTTTCATACAATATGGCCCCCGGAAATGCTTTTGTCACGTTTGCCTTGGACCGGGCGGTGGCAAGGCTGCGATGCCGGTCACAATTCGCGCTTCGGGAATGTGACGGAAATGGCGGCTCGCGCGGCGCACCATCCGGTGTCCAAAACCGTGACATCAGCAAGCGAAGAATGGGCTCGAAACCCGTAGTTTCGTCATATAAATGTGCGATCACCTCCCTCCATGCCGGCGCGCTCCCCGGGCGCTCAGGCTGTTGCTGTTGCCTCTGCTGCTGGCGGCATGCTGCCTGCTGCAACCGACGGCGTTCGCCGCGTGCATGCCGAGCGCGGATGCCGCCATCCGCCAGCTGCAGACGTTGGTCAATCAGGACGCCAAGGCGGCGCTGGCAAAGGTCAAGACGTTGCTGGCGAGCGAGTCGGCCGCCGCGCATCCGAACCCGCAACGGCTGGCGGCGTTGTACGACGTGCAGGCGCAGGCCTTCAGCATCCTGGAGCTCGAAGCCGACGCACGCGACTCGGTGGGCAAGGGAATGCAATATGCGACCGGTGCTGCGGATCCGATTCGTCTCGATCTGCTCGCGACCCTGGCGGAGAATGTCTATGAACAGGCCGAAATTGATGCTGCCGATCAGCTGATCGAGACGGCGCACAAGCTGCAAAAAAAGGGCTCGCTGGCGGACACCTGCCTGCTCATCGGCCGCGGACTGCTGCAATTCCGCGAGAACCGCGAGGATCTGGCAATCGCGAGTTTAACCCAGGCCTATCACGACAGCGTCGCGGCCGGCTTCGCCGAACCGCGTATTTTGGCGGCGGGCACCCTGTCGACGGTGCTGCGCGGCATGGGCGATTACACACAGGCGCTCGCCCTCAATCAAGAAGCGCTGGACTGGGACACCGCGCAAAAGGCGCCGATGGCCCTCTCCGTCGATCGCTTCCTGCGCGGCCGCATCCTCTTGCTGATGGGCAAGTACGAAGAGGCCATCGACGAGTTCAACGAGTCCGGCCGCATCAGCGCGCAGTTCGACGACACGCAGGGTGTGGCCTTCGTCGATGTCCGTGTCTGCGAGGCGCGCATCGCGCTCGGGCAGCTGAATCGCGCGCGACCTGCCTGCAACAGCGCGTTGAAGACGTTCACCGCCACCAAGTATTGGGATCAGGCCAAGGACACCAAGGCGTTGCTGGCGCGCATCGATCTGGCACAGGGAAATCCGGACCGGGCGCTCGCGATGTTGAACGAGGTTCTGGATCATCAGGGCGCCGACCTGCTGCCGACGCGCGTGGCGGAACTATACGAGTGGCGTGCGCGCACCAACGCGGCGCTGCGCAACTACCGCGATGCTTATCTGGATTTGACCGAATACATGTCGCGCTACACGGCGATCAACGATGCGGAGCGCAGCCGCAAGGCGGCGGCATTGCGCGCGCGTTTCGAAACCGACCGGGAAATCGAGCGCAATGCGTCGCTGAAGCGTGAGCTGGCGGAGTCACAGGAGCGCACGCAGCGCCAGGCGCAACAACTGCGCTGGAATGCGATCGCGGTGCTCTCCGCCGTGCTGGTGATCGCGATGTTGGTGTATTTCTTGATCACCAACTACCGCTATCGCCAACAGCTCGTGCGCCTCGCCAGCCAGGATGGCCTGACCGGCCTGCCGAACCGACGGCGCACGGCGGAACTCGCGAAGGCGGCGTTGGCGGCGGCCGGAGAGGCGGGCACGCCGCTGGCGATCGCCATCATCGACATGGACCATTTCAAGATCATCAACGACCGCTGCGGTCACGCCACCGGAGATCACGTGTTGAAGGGCTTCGCGCACGCCAGCCGCAGCGCGCTGCGGCCCAACGACGTGTTGGGACGCTGGGGCGGCGAGGAATTTCTGTTGATCATGCCCGAGGCGAATTTGGAGGTGGCACTGGCGACGCTGGAGCGGCTGCGCACGTTGACCTTCGGCATTCATCTGCCGTCCTCGGGCGCCGGCCTGCGCGTCAGCGTGAGCGCCGGCGTCACGATCTACGATCGCGTGGTGCGTTCGCTCGATGAGTTGATTGCACGCGCGGATTCGGCGCTGTACGTCGCCAAGAACGAGGGGCGGGATCTGGTGCGCGTCGCCGACGAGAACTTCCTGTCGTCGAGCGGCATCAGGCGCATGACGCGCTTCTGAAGATGTGGTGCCCAGGAGAGGACTCGAACCTCCACGAATTGCTCCACTGGTACCTGAAACCAGCGCGTCTACCAGTTCCGCCACCTGGGCTTAAGGGGGCTCCGCTGAGAGGCGCCGCAATCTACGCACTGGATTAGGGCTTGTCAACCGCGGGTCCCGGCCGGGCGCCGGGCGGACTTCAGGTGGGGTGAGTGCCGGACTACGAGGCGCGTGATGAGCGGCGCCAGACCGATGACGAATACCAGCCGCACCGCCTGCAGCGCGAGCACGAAAGCGAGGTCTACCTGCGGGGTCGAGGTGGCGATGATGGCCACGGAGTCGAGGCCGCCGGGACTGGTCGCCAGGTAGGCGGTCAGCGGGTCGGTGTGGGCGAGCCGCGTCAAGCACCAGGCGAGGCCGCCGCATAGACTCATCAGGCACAGCGCGGCCGCGATCACCACCGGAAGTGCCCGACCCGCATGGATCAGCGCGTCGCGGCGGAAGCCGAGGCCGATGTGCCAGCCGAGCGCGGCGTACGCTGCAGCGAGCAACCAGCGCGGCAGGTCGATGTCGAGCCAGCCGGCGGCGTGCAGCGCCGACAGCAGGATCATCGGGCCGAGCAGCGCCCACGCCTGCAGGCGCAGCAGACGGGCGGTCTGCTGGCCCAAGAGCGCCAACGACACCACGAGGGCGACTCCGCCCCAGTGCACGGGGCTGAGCCAGGGGGCACCGGGGGCGTGGGCGCTGCCGACGTGCGCCCAAAAATGCGCCACCAGTGATGCCGCGACGGCGACCAGCAATACGCGCGAGTACTGCATGAACGCCACCAGACGCGCATCGGCTCCTTCGGCCTCACCGAGCACGACCATCGCGTTCGCCGCGCCCGGTGAGGTCCCGTACACGGCCGTGGCGCCTGGGATGAGACCCGTGCGGCTGATGAGCCAGCCGATGCCGGCGGCGCCCAGCAGCGTGCCGAACATGACCACGCAAAACAGCAGGTACTGCTGTTTGAAGGTCGCCAGGATGGAGGGTGTGATGCTGGCCGAGACCATGGCACCGATGAGCGCCTGCGCGCCGAGATAGGGTGCGGATGGCACCGTCATCTCTGCGCCATTCACGCCGAAAACGATGCCGGCGATCATCGGTCCAAGCAGCAACGCGGCTGGCAATCCGATCGAACCCCACCCGGTGCTGATGAGCACCGACAGCGCCAGCAGCAACAGCCACTTGAGTGGCTGTGGCCAAGCACTCATCCGACCGTGATTTGCAGGTCGATCAGCACCAGAGCGGTTGTTTTCGCACGGAGTTGCATGCGCGCATTATAGATGGGACCACGTCGGTCACGAAACCGCGGCTCGACAAATGTGACCCGGTCAACGAAGATTGGGTCGTGACCGTCGATCCTGCCAATGCACGCGATGCCGCGGGCGATCCGGCGCTGCGCCAACGTTTCTTGAACGGGATGAGCCATGCGGCTTGCACCGTCAATGTCGTGACCACCGACGGCGCGGCCGGACTTCATGGCGTGACGGTGTCGGCCATGGTCTCCGTGTCGGCGGATACACCGCAGCCCACCTTGCTGGTTTGCATTCACCATAAAAGTGCGGTGGCGGACGCGGTGCTGAAGAATGGCGTCTTCTGCGTGAGCGTACTGCGCGATGACCAGTCGCACATCTCGGAAAATTTCGCCGGCCGCAGCGGCGTACACGGCGCCGCGAAGTTCGACTGCACGCAGTGGAGCACGCAGGTGACCGGCGCGCCGCACGTGGCGGAGGCTTTGGTCGCCTTCGACTGCAAGGTGACCGCGAGCGAGCGGGTGGGGTCGCATTTCGTGGTGTTCGGCTCGGTACAGGACATCTTCGTCGCCGGAGGCGGGGCGCCGCTGATTTACGCCAACCGTGCCTACGGTGTACCCCGGCGCTTTCATCCGCGCCAGGCGCAGCGCAGCCAGGCCGCCGCCTCGCTCGCGGTCGGCTGCTACCAGGTATTTGCGCCCTACGTGATTCCGGCCTTGGTGGCGCGTCTGACGAAGCTGCATCCCGGCATCGCGCTCACGTTGCTGGAAGCCGACCAGGCGCACCTGATCGCGAGCTTGCGCCGCAACGACATGGAGGTGGCGCTGCTGTACGATTTTGCACTGGACGCGGATCTCGAGGCCACGCCGCTCGCCGAGCTGTCGCCTTATGTATTGCTGCCGGAAGGCCATCCTCTGACGAACCAGCCGAGCATTTCGCTCCATGAATTGGCGGCGGAGCCGCTGGTGCTGTTCGATGTCGAACCGGGCCGCGATTACTTCCTGTCATTGTTCAACGATGCCGGTCTGGCCCCGGTCATTGCCTACCGGCCTCGTTCGCTGGAAATGGTCCGTGGACTGGTGGGCCATGGGCTTGGGTACAGCATCCTGGCGACGAAGCCGGCAAACAACATGAGTTACGACGGGCGCGCGTTGGTGGCGAGGCCGCTGGCGGGCACCGTCAAGAACAGCCGCTTGGTGGTCGCGACCCTGGCGACGCGAAAATTGAGCCCTCTTGCGCAGGAATTCATTGCTCATTGCCGAGCTTTTTTTGGAGTCAACCATGCACACCCGCATCCGTAAGTTCAACACCCGCGACACCTACCCCGACCAGAAATTGGACAATGATCTTTGCCAGACCGTGGTAGCCCGCGGGCGCATGGTGTTCGTTCGCGGCCAGGTCGGCCAGGATCTGGATACCGCCGCCAGCGTGGCGGTGGGCGACGCCGGCGCGCAAGCCGATCAGGCCATGAGCAACATCAAGCAGCTGTTGAGCGAGGCGGGCGCGGGTCTCGAGCACATCTGCAAAGTCACCATTTATTTGACCGATCCGCGTTTTCGCGAAGCGGCCTATCGCAGCGTCGGGCGTTGGTTGAAGGGCGTCTTCCCGGTATCCACCGGCGTTGTGGTGGCGGGCTTGGCACGTCCCGAGTGGCTGGTCGAAGTGGATGTCATTGCCGTCATACCCGATGAGTCTTGAGCCGTGACGTTGTCGATCGCCGCACGCTGTCCGCGAACCGGGATGCTCGGCATGGCCATTGCCTCGTCCTCTCCGGCGGTCGCGGCGCGCTGCGCACATGCGCGCGCTGCGGTCGGCGTGGTGGCGACGCAAAACATCACCGATCCGGCTTTGGGTCCGCGAATACTCGATGCGTTGAGCCGCGGCTCGGGCGCGGCACAGGCGCTGCGCGACGCGCTCGGCGCGACGCCGTTTGCAGCCTACCGGCAATTGGTGGTGGTCGCGCCGCAGGGTGCCCCGGCGGTTCACTCGGGCGACAAGGCATTGGGCACGGTCGCGACCGCGCTTGGCACCGACTGCGCCGCGGCGGGTAATTTGCTCGATAACGACGCGGTACCGTCGGCCATGGTCGAGGGGTTCGAGGCCGCTAGCGGCCACTTCGGCTATCGCTTACTTCGCGCGCTGCGGGCCGGCGGTGCCCGGGGCGGCGAGGCGGGCCCGCTGCATTCCGCCGCGCTGCTGGTGGTGCGCGAGGTGAGCTGGCCGATCATCGACCTGCGCATCGATTGGCACGACGAACCGTTGAATGCGCTCGGCACGCTGTGGAATTTGTACGAGCCGCAAATCGAGGACTATGTACGCCGTGCGCTCGATCCGGGCGCCGCCCCGACGTTCGGTGTGCCGGGCGATCTATGAGCGGCACGCCGCCGTGAAATTCAGCTTCCGGCAGCTGTCGTACTTCCTCGCGGCGGCCGAGACGGGCAGCATCAAGTCAAGGACATGAACCCAGCGTCGACGCCGCTTCAAGAAGCCTTGCGCCTCATGCGTAGCGGCGCATGGGCCGAGGCGCTGCGTCACGTCGATGCTGCATTGCTGTCGCGGCCTGCCGAACCTCGATATCTCATCTGCCGCGCGCAGTGCCTGATGGCATTACGCCGCAAGGCCGAAGCGTTGAGCGTGGCCGCGGCGGCAGAGCAACGCGCGCCGGCCGATGGCGCCGTCCGCGATGCGGCCGCGACGCTGTACACACATGCGAACGATCATGCGCGTGCGCTGAAATCCTATGATGCTGCGCTGGCGCGGGATCCGGATAACGCGCAGTTCTACTACAACCGCGCCAGCGTGCGTCGCTTCGTCGGCGATCTGCAAGGTGCTGAACAGGACTACGATCGGGCCATCGCGCTGCGGCCAACGGACTACGAGGCCTACAAGCATCGCAGCGATCTGCGTACGCAAACGGCGCAGTGCAATCACGTCGCGCAGCTGCGCTCGCTGCTGGCGCCGCCGACCGCGGCTGAACCGACGGCGGTACCAGCGACGGCGGTACCAGCGACGGCGGGAACGGCGCGTGCGGCAGCATCGAGCCTGGGCTGGCGCGGCGAGGTGCAATTGCGTTACGCCCTCGCCAAGGAATACGAGGATCTGGGCGAGTACTCGCGATCCTTCGAGATGCTCGAGGCTGCGGCGCGTCTGCAGCGGCAGCACATGCGCTACGATCTGGCCACCGACCTTGCCACCGTGCAGTGGATCATCGATGCCTATCCGCGCGGACCGCAGACGCCGGAACCGCGGGCCGGGGACGCGCCCGCCGCCACCGGCACGGAATCGAGTGCCAACGCTGAGGCGCCCATATTCGTGCTGGGGCTGCCGCGCAGCGGCACGACCTTGGTGGAACGCATTTTGAGCAGTCACTCTGAGCTCGTGGCGGCGGGCGAATTGCATTGCTTCGCCCTCGCCATGGCCGCTGCGGTGCGGCAGCAAGCGGGCAGCGCACGCTTGTCGCGCCAGGAAATGGTGGCGCTGTCGGCCAGGGTCGATTTCGCCGCCCTCGGACACGATTATCTGCGCCGGGCGCGCCTCGAGGCTGACGTGAGCGGCCGGTTCATCGACAAGATGCCTTTGAATTATCTGTATTGTGGGCTGATCCGGCGGGCGCTGCCGAACGCGAAAATCGTCCATGTGGCGCGCCATCCGATGGCGGTGTGTTATGCAATGTACAAGGCTCTGTTCAAGGACGCCTATCCCTTCTCCTACGACCTGGATGAAATTGCCCGGTACTACCTCGGCTACCGGCAACTGATGGCGCATTGGGATGCGTCCATGCCGGGAGCGGTATATACGCTGAGCTATGAGGCGCTGATCGCCGATCAGCCCGGCGAGACCCGCAAATTGCTGGAATTTTGCGGTCTGGATTGGCAAGAGGCATGCCTGCGATTTCACGAAAACCCGGCCGCCAGCGCCACGGCGAGCGCCGCGCAGGTGCGCCGGCCGCTGTACGCGTCAGCGGTGGCGCAGTGGCGGCATTATGAGCCGCAACTCGCGGGCCTGCGTGCACGGCTCGCGGCGGCGGGCGTGGCGCTTTGAAAGCTGATAACCTTCGCGCGCAATGAAAAGACGTGGATCGACGGGCTCGCGGCCGCCCAAAACCCCTCGCGCCCCCAACCCCGCCGGCGACTGGCGGCAGGAAGATCCGAACTTAGATCTCGAGAAATCCCGCTATGCGGATCCGATCGCGAGCCGCGAACTGATCCTCAAACATCTTTCCGAGGCTCCTGAGCCGCTGACGGCGGCGCGTCTTGCCAAGCGCTTGGGCATGGAGACCGCGAAACAGCACGAGGCGCTGGCCAAGCGTTTGGCCGCCATGGTGCGCGACGGCCAGGCCATCGAGGGTCCCAACGGCTTCGCGACCGCGGGAGAGGGCGAACGGGTTGCGGGACGGGTGCGCGGCCGTGCCAACGGCGATGTATTGGTACTGCCGGACGATGGCACCGCGCCGCTGGTGATGGCGCGTGCCGATACCGCGACGCTGATGCACAACGACCGGGTCGAGGTGCTGGCGGTCGGCATGAACGAGCGTGGCCGGCGCATCGCGCGGCTGATCCGGCGCATCGGCGATTCGCCCAAACTGATCGGCGGCGTGTGGCATTCGGGTCAGTATGCCGGCCGGGTGGAACCGGAGGATCCCGGGCATTGGTATTCCATCGACGTGGCCGTGGCGGACGCCAAAGGCGCCCGTGACGGCGACAATGTCATCGTGGAGATCGACAAGCGCCCTCAGGGCGAGGCGGCTGCGCGGGGCCGGGTCGTCGAGGTGCTGGATGATTTGCGGCCCTCGGACCTGGCGGCGCGCTTCGCCATCCTGCGCCATGACCTGCCGCAGGAGTTTCCGCCGCAGGTCTTGAGCGCCGCGAATCGGTTCCTACCTGACGTGCAGGCGGCGGATTTGCAGGGGCGCGAAGATCTGCGCGAGCTGCCGCTGGTGACCATCGACGGTGAGGATGCCAAGGACTTCGATGATGCGGTATTCGCCGCGCCGGTGCGCGGCGGGTGGCGCTTGGTGGTCGCGATAGCCGATGTCAGCCATTACGTGCGCAACGGCGATGACCTGGACATGGAAGCGCGCGAGCGCGCGACCTCGGTGTACTTTCCGGACCGCGTCATCCCGATGTTGCCTGAGAACCTGTCCAACCATTTGTGCTCGCTGATGCCGCACGTCGAGCGTCTGGCATTCGTCTGCGACATGCATGTCAGCAAGCAGGGCAAACCGAGCAAGGCGCGATTCTACGAGGCGGTGATCCGCTCGCATGCGCGGCTCACTTACGATCAGGCGTGGCGCTTCCTCGAGGGTGCGCCGAGTGATTTGGCGCCGCCGATTCGCGATTCGCTGCGGAGTCTGTACGACCTGTACGGCGCGCTGAAGGAAGCGCGCGAAGGCCGCGGTGCGCTCGATTTCCGCAGCGGTGAGGTCAAGGCGCGGATCGGCGCCGGCGGCACCATCGAGGGCTTCTACGCGGTGACGCGCAATGATGCGCATCGTTTGATCGAAGAATGCATGATCGCTGCCAATGTCGAGGCGGCGGTCGCCCTGCGGGTGGCCAAGGCGCGCGGACTTTACCGTGTGCATGGCCAGCCGGAGGACAAGAGAGTGACCGAGCTGCAGCGCGTGCTGAACGCCTTGCAGGTGGGAGTGCAGTTCTCCGAGAAGCCGACGCCGCGCGAGTATCGCCAGACGGTGGAGCGGCTGGCAGCGCGGCCGGACGGTGCCTTGCTCGAAAGTCTGGTGATCCGCTCCCTGGCTCAGGCCGTGTATCAGCAAACCAACATCGGGCACTTTGGTCTGGCGCTGCAAGAGTACGCGCACTTCACGTCGCCGATCCGCCGCTATCCGGACTTGCTGGTGCATCGTGCCATCAAAGCCGCGGTACTGCCGGAGTCGCCGTCGGGCTATCGGTATTCCAACGCTGAATTGCAGACCTTGGGCACGGAATGCTCGCAGCGCGAGCGGCGCGCGGACGAGGCTTCGCGCGATGTGATGGGATATTTGAAGTGCCTGTACATGCAATCGCGGGTGGGAGAGAGTTTTGATGCCACGATCACCAGCGCGCTGGAGTTTGGCTTGTTCGTGCAGCTGAAGGATGCGCCGATCGACGGCTTGGTGCACATCTCGCAGATCGGCGGCGACTACTGGGAACTGGAGGAGGGCGGCGTCGGGTTGATCGGACAGCGCAGCGGACGTCGCTGGCAATTGGGCGCGAGCGTGAGAGTACGCTTGGCGCGCGTCGATCTGACCCAGCGGCAAATCGATTTCGAGTTGTTGGACGACAGCGGTGCGGTGAGTGACGGCACGGTGCGCGCGCCGCGCCGCGGTGCTGAGTCCGGCCGGCGCCGCGGCGGCGGCGGCGGTGGCGGTGGTGGAGGCCGCGGCGGTCGGGGTGGACGCGGTGGCGGGCGTGGCCGGGGGGGCCGTGGCTGAGACGAAGCGCAACCTCGTTTATGGCCTGCATGCCATCAACGCGGTGCTGCTGCGCTCTCCGGAGCGAATGTTGGAACTCTGGCTGGCGCAGCCGCGTGACGATGCGCGTGGGCGTGAATTGAAACAGAATGCGGAGTCGGCGGGCGTGCATGTACACGTCGTTACCGCGGACGCGCTCGCCAAGATGGCTGGGGATGTGAACCACCAGGGAGCGGTGGCTGCCGTCCGGCCGCTCAAACCCTGGGACGAGGATGATCTCACCGAAGCGCTGCAGGGCCTCGCTGAGCAAGCCTTGTTGTTGGTGTTGGACGGCGTCACCGATCCCCACAACTTGGGCGCGTGCCTGCGGACCGCGGAGGCGTGCGGTGTGCATGCGGTCATCACCCCTAAGGATCGATCGGCGACGGTGGATGGCGTGGTGCGCAAGGTGGCGGCGGGGGCGGCGGAGTTCGTGCCGGTGGCGAGCGTGACCAATCTGGCGCGCACCCTCGATGCGCTCAAGCGGGGCGGCATTTGGGTGGTGGGTTTGGATGGCGAGGCTCCGCAGACGTTATATGCGGCCGACCTGAAGCGGCCGCTGGCCCTGGTGCTGGGGGCGGAGGGCGGCGGCATGCGCCGCCTGACCCGTGAACGATGCGACTTCGTGGTGCGTATCCCCATGATTGGGCAGGTGGAATCGCTGAACGTCTCGGTGGCGGCCGGGGTGGCCTTGTTCGAGGCGCGGCGCCAAAGGTTGGGTTGACCGGGACCGCCCGTGACGCTATCCTTCGCGCTCTTTTTCGCCGGCCGACCGGCATCATTCCTTGCCTCACCGCTCGCAACGGGAGGCTAAATCCTGAAGGAAAACAATGCGACATTATGAAATAGTGCTTCTGGTCCATCCGGATCAGAGTGAGCAAGTTCCTGCGATGGTCGATCGCTACAAAGGCATGATCGCTGCCGGTGGCGGCGCGGTGCATCGGTTCGAAGACTGGGGCCGTCGGCAGCTGACATTTCCGATCTCCAAAGTGCATAAAGCGCACTACATCCTGCTCAATATCGAGTGCGACCAAAAAACGTTGGCAGAACTTACGGGCTCGTTCCGCTTCAGCGACGCGGTACTGCGCAGCCTGGTGGTGAAGATGGACGAAGCGGTCACCGAGGCCTCGCCGATGGCGCGTGCTCCGGACGAAAATGCACGTCGCCACGATGATTTCGGCGACGATGGTGATGACGATGACATGCCCATGGGCATGCGTTAAGGAGACTGGAACATGGCACGTTTTTTCCGCCGCAAGAAGTTTTGCCGCTTTACCGCCGATGACGTCAAGCAGATCGACTACAAGGATCTGACCACGCTCAAGAGCTACATCACCGAAACCGGCAAGATCGTTCCGAGCCGCATCACCGGCACCCGCGCGCACTATCAGCGTCAGCTGCAGCTGGCCATCCGGCGCGCGCGCTTCCTGGCGTTGTTGCCTTACACCGATCAGCATTAAATCGAGCTAGCACATGGACATCATATTGCTGCAGAAGGTCGCGAACCTCGGCCAGATCGGTGACCGGGTCAAGGTCAAGTCCGGTTATGCGCGGAATTTCCTGGTGCCGACCGGCAGAGCCACGATGGCGACGGCGGCCAACATCGCCAAGTTCGAGGCGCAGCGCCACGAACTCGAGGCCAAAGCCGAGCATGAGTTGAGCGCCGCTCAGGCGCGCGCCGTGAAGTTCGAGAGCTTCAAGCTCGAGCTGAAAGCCAAGGCGGGCACCGAGGGCAAGCTGTTCGGTTCCATCGGAACGTCGGATATTGCGGAGGCTGCCGTCAAGGCGGGACAGCCGATCACCCGCAGTGAAGTGCGCATGCCGACCGGACCGATCCGCACCACGGGCGAGCATCAGGTGCAGCTGCACCTGCATACCGACGTCGATGTGACCTTGACGGTCACGATCGTTCCCGAAGAGTAACGGGCGCCCCTCGCGTCTGCATGGAGTCGCGGTCCCGGGGTATTCACGAACTCTCGCTTAAGGGTTGCGCATGGCCGCGCGGATGAGCCGTTCCTCAGGTTCGGGTGCCGGCGACGGGCTGCGCCTGCCGCCGCATTCCATCGAGGCCGAACAGTCGGTGCTCGGCGGCTTGATGCTGGATTCCACCGCGTGGGATCAGATCGCGGACCGCGTCGCCGCCGATGATTTTTACCGCAACGATCACAAGCTGATTTTCGAAGCGACTGCCGGGCTGATCGAGCGCAATCAGCCGTGCGACGCGGTGACTTTGTCCGGGCATCTCGAGAGCCAGGGGTTGCTCGACCAGGTGGGCGGGCTTTCGTACCTGGGTTCCTTGGCGCGCGATACCCCGACGGCTGCGAATATCCGGGCGTATGCGGACATCGTTCGCGAGCGGTCGGTACTGCGGCAGCTGATCTCGGCCGGCGATCTCATCTCACGCAATGCGCTGGAGCCTGAGGGGCGCGAGGCGCGGGAAATCGTCGACGATGCGGAGCGCGCGGTGTTCGAGATCGCGGAGCGGGGCTCGCGCGGCAAGATCGGCTTCCGCACCGTCAAGAGCATCCTCCCGGAGGTGGTCAACCGCATCGACGAGTTGTACCACTCCGACGGCACGATGACCGGCGTCCCGACGGGATTCAAGTTGCTGGATGAAATGACCTCGGGCCTGCAGCCCGGGGATCTGATCATCATCGCGGGCCGGCCGTCGATGGGCAAGACCACGCTGGCCGTTAACATGGCGGAGAACGCGGCGCTGGGTTCGAAGAAATCCGTGGCGATCTTCAGCATGGAAATGTCCGCCGAGTCGCTCACCTTGCGCATGATCTCCTCCCTCGGCCGCATCAATCAGAGCAACCTGCGCTCGGGCCGGCTGCAGGAGGAGGATTGGCCGCGCATCGATTCGGCCATGACGCAGCTGGGTGGCGCCAGTATTTTCGTCGACGAAACGCCGGGCTTGAGTCCGACGGAAATTCGCGCGCGCGCACGGCGCTTGAAGCGCGAGCGTGGGCTCGACTTGATCGTGATCGATTACATTCAGCTCATGCAGGTTGCCGGGACCAAGGAGAACCGCGCGACGGAAATCTCGGAGATCTCGCGTTCGCTCAAGGCGCTCGCCAAGGAGTTGAAGGTTCCCGTCATCGCGCTGTCGCAGCTGAATCGCGGCGTGGAACAGCGGGTGGAGAAGAAGCCGGTGATGTCGGATTTGCGTGAGTGTGTCGCTGGCGAGACCTTGGTGTGCTTGGCGGACGGCCGGCGCGTGCCGATTCGCGAATTGGTGGGCCAGACGCCTGAAGTTTGGGCCATGAGCGCGAATCAGAAGATCATCAAGGCGCGCAGCGAGTTGGTGTGGTGCAAGGGCATGCGACAGGTGTTTCGCGTGGCGTTGGCCAGCGGGCGAACCCTGCGCGCGACGCCGAATCACCGGGTGTTCACGGGCGACGGCTGGCAGCATGTTGGCGAGATTCGCATCGGTACGCGCATGGCGATTGGCCGGCGATTTCCAGAAATTTTGAATCCGGTCGTCTGGCCCGATGAGCATGTTTGCCTGTTGGGTCAATTGGTGGGCGATGGCAGTTATCTTAAGAATCAGCCGCTGCGTTACACCACGGCATCGGAGGAGAACAGCGAATTAGTCACCCGGTGTGCGAAATTTTTGGGCAGCACCGTGACGCGGTACGTGGGCCGGGGAAAGTGGCATCAGCTGATGATTGCGGGCAACGGCAATCGCTGGCACGCGGCCGGCGTCGGGGCTTGGCTCAAAGGTCTAGGAATTTTCGACCAGCGTTCACACCAGAAGCGACTGCCGCCCGAGGTGTTTCAGTTCACCGATCGGCAGATTGGTTTGTTGTTGCAACACTTGTGGGCGACCGATGGCTGCATCTATGTGCCGGCCTCTGGGATACGCACAGCGCCGGCGGTACATTTCTCCACCTGTAGCGAGAGACTGGCCGGCGAAGTCGCGGCATTGCTGCTGCGATTGGGCATCATAGCGCGTACGGTCCAAGTGCCGCAGCGCACCGGCAGACCGTTGTATGCGGTCTACGTCAGTGGTTCAGAACAACAGGCATTATTCTTGGCAAAGGTTGGAGCGTTCGGACCGCGCGTGCAGCCCGCGCAACGACTGGCGGAGAGGATCGCGGTGACTAAATCGAATCCGAATGTGGATACATTGCCGATAGAGGTTTTTGCGGAAGTGAAGGCAATCATGAACGCACAAGATGTGAGCTCACGAGAGATGGCTGCTTTGCGCGGAACGAAATACGGTGGAAGCTCTCATTTTGCGTTTGCCCCATCTCGTTCAACATTGAATTCTTACGCCGATTTACTCCGCAGCGATGAACTAAAAATCTGGTCACAGTCGGATTTGTTTTGGGATAGGGTTGTCGCTGTCGGACTCGAAGGCGAAGAAGAAGTGTTCGATATTACCGTTCCCGGCCCTGCGAGTTGGCTGGCGGATGGAATAGTTAGTCACAATTCCGGAGCTTTGGAGCAGGACAGCGACTTGATCCTCCTCATCTACCGCGAAGAATTCTACGAGCCCAACACCACGCGCAAGGGCATTGCCGACATCATCATCGCCAAGCAGCGCAACGGACCGACCGGCGAGGTGCAGCTGACCTTCCTCGGGCAGTACACCAAGTTCGAAAACTTCGCGCCCGAATCCTATGCGGAAGGCGTGTTTCGGCAATGAGCTGCTGAAGCGGCGCGGGTGAGCTTCTCCGTCACGCCGCTGGTCAGCGCCAGCATCGACACCGGCGCACTGCGCCACAATCTGCACATCGTGCGGCAGCGCGCGCCCAGGTCGCGCGTCATGGCGGTGGTCAAGGCCAATGCGTATGGCCACGGACTGGTCACCGTGGCGCGGGCGCTCGAATCGGCCGATGCCTTCGCGGTGGCGCGTGTCGATGAAGGTCTCGCGCTGCGCGACGCCGGCATCAGGGGTGCCGTGGTGCTGTTGGAAGGCGTGTTCGACCGGGCGCAACTCGACGCCGCGGCGGCCGCGGATTTCGAGTTGGTGATACACACCCCCGAGCAGATCGAACTGCTGCGCAACGCATCGCCGGCGCAGCGCTTCAAGGTGTGGTTGAAACTCGACAGCGGCATGAACCGCCTCGGATTCAAGCAGCCCGGGTTCGCGGCGGCGCATAAGGCCCTGGGGCTCTTGCCGGCGGTGCGCGCGCCCGTCAATCTGTTCACGCACCTGGCCTCCGCCGACGTTCCCGGTGCCACGACCACGGATGATCAGTTGAACGCATTCGCATCGGCGACGCACGGCCTGCCCGGCGAATGCTGCATCGAGAACTCCGCCGCCATCTTTGCGTTTCCGAAGTCGCAGGCCGATTGGGTGAGGCCCGGATTGCTGCTCTACGGCGCCTCGCCATTCGCCGGCTCGGTGGGCGCCGACTATGACCTCAAGCCGGTGATGACGCTGCATTCGCAAATCATCGCCACCAAGCGCCTCGAGGTGGGAGAGCGCGTCGGCTACGGCGGGGAGTGGAGCGCGGCGCGGCCGACCCGGCTGGCCATTGCTGCAGTCGGCTACGGCGATGGCTACCCGCGCAGTCTTCCGTCGCGCGCACCGGTGTTGATCAACGGCGAGCGCGCCGAACTCGCCGGGCGTGTGTCGATGGACATGATCGGCATCGATGTCACCGACCTTACGGCTGCGGTGCGGATCGGCGATCCGGTGGTGCTGTGGGGAGCGGGCTTGCCCGTGGAGGAGATCGCCGTGTGGGCGCAGACCATTCCCTATGAACTTCTCTGCGGCATCAGCCAGCGCGTCGCCTCGAGAATTTTGTAACGGCCACGAGTTTGTTTTGACCGCGCGCATCGATGCGATGCACACTAGCGCGGTGAGTTGGTCAACCTGGAAGACTGCCGGCGTATTCCTCGCGCTCTCGATTGCCGCCGCCGGTCCCGCGCCGGCGCGGGACAAGTGCCAAATCTCGAAAGTGGCGGAGCTTCCCATCGTCATGGACGGCCTGCGTCCCACGATCGCGGTTCAATTCAATGGCAAGCCCGCCAACTTGGTCTTGGACAGCGGCGCAGCTTTCAGCATGATCAGCGGCGCCACGGCCGCCCAATACGGCCTGAGACTGGGACCCGCGCCGTTCGGTTTTCGCTTGCAGGGAGTCGGTGGCTACGCGGATGTGTCACTCACCACCGTCAAGGACTTCGGCTTGATCGGCGTCACGATCCACAATGTGGATTTCCTGGTGGGCGGCAGCGAGGTGGGTGGCGGCAGCGGCTTGCTGGGCCAGAACCTGCTGCAGAGATTCGATGTCGAGTACGATCTCGCGCACGGTGCGATCCGCCTCTTCAAGACGGAGGGGTGCAGCAAATCGTTGCTCGCCTATTGGACCACGCCGGATAAGCCGTACTCGCTGGTCCACATCAACGGCATTGATCCGCACAACCCGCTTACCAGGGGCGAAGCTTACGTCAACGGCAAGGAAATCCGCGTGATATTCGATACCGGTGCCTACAACTCCCTGCTATCGCTGAAGGCGGCGGCACGCGCCGGTGTGAAACCGGATTCGCCGGGAGTCATCGAGTCGGGTTTCAACTACGGAATAGGGCGCACGACCGTCCCGTCCTACGTGGCGCGCTTCGACAGCTTCAAGATCGGCGACGGTGAGGAAATCAAGAACATTCGCCTGCGGTTCGGCGAGATCGGGATGGACGAAACGGACATGCTCTTGGGCGCGGATTTCTTCATCTCGCACCGGGTATTCGTCTCCAACCACGAGCACAAGGCATTCATCACCTATAACGGCGGTCCGGTGTTCAACCTCTCCAAGACACCTCAAGTCGCGGCTGCGGCTCCGCCGGGTGAACCTGCCGCTACAGCGGGCGGCGATGCGAGTGCGCCGGCCACATCGGGCACTGCGGATACGTCACCCGCGGCTGCCGCCCCGGCCGCCCCCGACACGCCCAAGGACGCAGCGGGCTATGCGCGCCGCGGCGCCGGGTTCGCGGCACGCCGTGATTTCGCACCCGCGTTGGCGGATTTGACCAAGGCCTGCGAGTTGACTCCGAACGAACCCGAGTACTTCTACCGGCGCGCGCTCGTGTACAAGCAGACCGGTGCCATGCCGCAGGCACTGGCAGACCTCGACCATGCGATCCAGGTGAAGGAAGACTTTCTGCCCGCCTACCTGCCACGCGCGGAAATCCACCTGCAGCAGAAGGATACTGCCGCGGCGGATGCCGACTTCGACAGCGTCGATCGGCTCGCCCCGAAGCAGGCGGATCTGCGCCTCGAATTGGCCACCATCGATGAGCGTCTGGAGAAGTTGCCGGCGGCGCGCAAGCAGTACAGTCTATGGATCGACAGCCACCCCGACGATGTGCGGCTGGCCAGCGCGCTGGGCGGCCGGTGCCTGGCCAGCGCCCTGCAGAACCAAGATCTTGCGCAGGCTTTGAGCGATTGCAACAAGGCGCTGCGGCGGGCAGATAAGAACTACCCGGACTATGGACAGCTGTATGCCGATCGCGGCATGGTGTATCTGCGCCAGGGTAATTACGACAAGGCGATGGCGGACTTCAATGACTCGCTCAAGTTCTCGCCGCGGAGCGCGCGTGCACTGTACGGTCGCGGCGTCGTGGAATCGCGGAAAAATCTCGCCACGCAGAGCGCGGCGGACATTGCGGCGGCGCAGGCGATGGCGCCGCAACTGCCGGAGCATTACCAGCGCTTCGGCATCGTGCCGTAATCGCGATGGGCCGCAGCCGCGCTCGGCCGTAACGCAGAGCGCTAGCTTTCGAAGAACCCCATCTTCACGCCCGCCAGCTGCACCACATCGTTGTCGTTCAGGCGGCGCGCCTGCGGTCCGATGGGCACGCCGTTGACCTGCGGAAAGTCGTTGTCCTTGCCGCTGTCCACGTGCACGATGAAGTAGCCTTCGGCGCGGCGCGTGATGGCCGCCACCTGCACCCCGGGTCTGCCCAAGGTGGTGAGCGCCTTGGTCAATTCCAGCTCGCGCCCCGCGAATGCACCGCTCAACACCTGCAGCTTCGCCTTGGGAAGCGCGGTGGCGTTCTCCGGCACCCCCGGACGTTTGGGTTGCGATTTGGCGGCCTGATCCACCGCGGCGCTGACGCGGCGGATGCGGTCCTCGCCCTGAGTGCTCGGGGTGATGACCATGGTCTTTTCGAACTCGTCCTGCTCGGTTTCGCCGTCCTGGCTGTCGACGAAGCGCAACTGATGGTGCCCGACGGTGATCACGTCGCCGTGCTGCATGGCGTGCTTCTTGATCAGCTTGCCGTTGACGTAGGTACCGTTGGTGCTGTTCAAATCCTCGAGGAACGAGTCGTTCAGGATATTGATGATGAGGGAGTGGTGGCCGCTGACGGCCGGATTGTCGATGCGAATATCATTGTCGGGAAGGCGCCCAATCGTGTAGCGCTCTTTGTTCATATTGTATTCCGCGAGGATCTGACCATCCAAGCTGAGCATCAGACGTGCCATGCAGACTCCATACGCTTACCCGAACCATCCCAAGATTTTGTCAAATATACGCCGCTGGGCCGGGAACGGCTCTTCAACATGCGCCATGATCACCGATACATTATCCCTGCCGCCGTTATCGTTCGACAGCTGAATCAATTGCTTAGCAACTGTATCAAGATTAGCACTAAAGGTGCTGATTGTTAAATGAATGTCCTCGTCCTCGATCATGTCCGAGAGACCGTCGGAGCACAGCACGTAGTAGTCACTTTTCTGTACCGGCTGCTCGTGGATCTCGACCTCCACATTCTGCTCTACCCCGAGAGCCCGTGTAACATAATTCTTGTTGGTCGCGCGCTGCGCCTCCTGCTGCGAATAGAAACCCCGGTCCACGAGTTCCTGCAGCAACGAATGGTCCAGGGTCATTTGCTCGAAGCGGTTGTCGCGAAGCCGATAAAGTCGCGAATCGCCCACGTGGGCGATGGACATCTTGTTGTCGTGAAACAGGCAGGCAACCACGGTCGTGCCCATGCCCTCGCACTGGGGTTGGGTCTTCGAGGTGTGGTAGATGATCTTGTTGGCGCGATGGATCGCATCCCGCAGGATGATGCTGGGGCGGGTGAGCCCGGATTCCGGATCCTTGACCCCCAGATCCTCGCGCACGATGGCATCGCGAACCAGGTTGATGATGGTCTTGACGGCGATGCCGCTGGCAACCTCGCCGGCGTTGTAGCCACCCATGCCGTCGGCCAGCACGAACAGGCCGATATCGGCCTCGGTGCCTATCATGTCTTCGTTGTGTTCACGCACCTTGCCGGTGTCGGTGAGCGCAACGCTGGCGATTTTTCCCCTCAAGCTCGTCGGTTTCATTGGTGATCGATCATGGCATTCCGCTCGGTATTCGCGACCGGCAGTCATCCAAGGCCGCGGCCATTTGGGCGCCTGAGTCGTACCGATCCTCGGGATTCTTCGCCAACGCGCGATCGATCACGCTCTCGACGCACTCCGGCAAATCGGGTCGAAATGCGCGTAAGGGCGGATGCGGCGCTTCTGCAATCTGTTGCATCAAGCCGGTCATCGAATCGGCGGTGAAGGGCAGCTGGCCGGTCAGGAGTTGAAACATGCTGACACCCAGCGAGAACAAGTCCGAGTGCCCGGTCACGGTCCGTCCTTCGAGCTGTTCCGGTGACATGAAGGAGGGCGTGCCGAGCACAATACCGGTGCGGGTGCTGCCTGCACCGCTCAAGCGCGCGATGCCGAAATCGGTGATCTTCAAGACATCGCTCGCGGTGTCGAACATGAGATTCGCGGGTTTGATATCGCGGTGTACCACTTGTTGTTTGTGCGCGAAGCCCAACGCTGCGGCGGTTCGCCCGGTCAGGTCCAAGACTTTGCGCGGTTCCAGCAAATTATTCGATCTGGCGTAATCACTCAAGTGATGTCCCTTGAGATATTCCATCGCGATGTACGCCAAGCCGCGTTCCTCGCCCACATCATAGATGGTAACGATATTCGGATGATTGAGCCGGCCCGCCGTTTCGGCCTCGCGAAAGAAACGCGCGCGCGCCTCGATGAGCTCGGTATCGCTGAACTCGCTTGCCAGCGGGATGGCCTTGATGGCCACCTGCCGGTTGATGGCGGTATCACGTCCGAGATACACGGTACCCATTGCGCCGCGGCCGATCTCACGCTCCAGCGCGTAGCGCCCGAGGCGTTCCGGCTGCACGCCCGAGGGCAGCGGTTTGGATGACGCCGGTGCCGTTGCGCCGGAGCTGGAACTCAAGTCCGGCGTTTCGCTCACCGCTGCACTCACGGTCACGGCGGGGATGGACTTTGCAGCGGCCGCGGCCGCCGGTTGCGGCGGGGCAGTCTGCCTGGCGCGGTCGGCGTCCATGAGCCGCTTCAGCCGCGTGGAGACGTCCCGATAGGTGTTGTCGAAGCGCGCCAGGTGGCGATACACGGCGGTGGCTTGCGGCACTCGGCCGCGTTGCTCGAGTTGCGCGCCCAGCGTGTAAAGATCGCCCAACACGGTCGCAGTCGGCTTGCGCCCCTTGAGCTCGGCGAATCGCTGCTCGAAGTTATCGAGCAGTCGCGCGGTCTCCGAGCCCTGCACAGCGGACGGAGTGAGGCTGGGCGCGTCCGCACCCGTGCCGCCCAAGCGTGCCCAGAAGTCTCCGATCGCAGCAATCAGCCCGAATTTTCGCATGCAATAAACATAATCTGAATCTAGAAGCCCGGCAGTATAGGTGATCGGGCCGGCGTAACGGCAATGCTAAGCTCACAAATCGACCGGAAGGAGGCCCATGGCGAAGCCCAAAGAGGCATTTATCTGCCAGAACTGTGGAGCAGCTTCGCCTAAGTGGCAGGGGCAGTGCGCGGCATGCGGCGAGTGGAACACCCTGGTCGCGGAACTGGTTCTGCCCAAATCCCGTTTTGGTGCCGCGCCACGCAGCGCCGAGAGTGCGCCCGCGACCACCTTGGCCACGCAATCCCTCGAGGAGATGCCGCGCTTGACCACCGGTTCGGTGGAGTTGGATCGGGTCTTGGGCGGCGGACTGGTGCCCGGGTCGGTCAGCTTGATCGGCGGCGATCCCGGAATCGGCAAATCCACGCTGATGCTGCAGGCTGCCGCGGCACTCAACGATTCCGGCCCCGTTCTCTACGCCACGGGCGAGGAGTCCCTGAAGCAGGTTGCGCTGCGCGCACGGCGTCTGGGGCTGCAAAACGCAACCGCAGGGCTGATCGCCGAGACCAGCGTGCAAGAGATCGTGCGCGCCGCGCTGGCACTCTCAGCGCGGGTTCTGATCGTCGATTCCATCCAGACCATGCGCTGCGACGGCGTCGATTCCGCGCCTGGTGCGGTTTCGCAGCTGCGCGAATCCGCCGCGGAGTTGGTGCGCTTCGCCAAGGGCAGCGGCACCGCCGTGCTGCTGGTGGGTCATGTGACCAAGGATGGTCAGATCGCCGGTCCGCGGGTCTTGGAGCACATGGTCGACACGGTGCTGTACTTCGAAAGCGATACCGGCAGCCGCTACCGCGTGCTGCGTTCAGTCAAGAATCGGTTCGGCGCCGCCAACGAAATCGGCGTTTTCGCCATGGTCGAGCAGGGGCTGCGCGAAGTGACCAATCCTTCCGCCATCTTTCTGTCGCGCCACGATCAGCCCGTACCCGGCAGCGTCATCACCGTGATGCGCGAGGGCACCCGATCGCTGTTGATCGAGGTGCAGGTGCTCGCCGATGCCAGTGCGGGCTCGAACCCGCGGCGGGTGGCGGTTGGCATCGACGGCAACCGCCTGACCATGCTGCTCGCCGTCGCGCATCGCCACGCGGCGCTGATGCTGCATGGCCAGGATGTGTTCGCCAACGTGGTGGGAGGTGTGCGCATGGCCGAGACTGCGGGCGATTTGGCCATCGTCATGGCGGCGCGGTCCAGCTTGCTCGACACGCCGGTGCCGGCGTCATGGGTCGCCTTCGGGGAGATCGGCCTCGCCGGCGAGATCAGGCCTGTGCCGTTCGGCGAGGAGCGCCTGCGCGAAGCGGCCAAGCTCGGCTTCAAGAATGCGGTGGTACCGGAGGCGAATGTTCCGAAGCGCTTGCCGGAAGGGATGCAGGTGCGCGGCGTCACCCGGCTGCGCGATGCGCTCGAGCTGACGCAATGATTTGACCGTTTCGTGCCGCTTGCCGGGCTGGTCACGGCTCCGTCGGCGCCGGCGGACGCACCCGCACCGTCTTGATGGCATTGTCCGCGGTCTGCAACACTTCGAGCGTGTAATCGGCGAGCTTGAGGGTGGTTCCTGGCTCAGGGATGGTCTCGAGAAACTCCAGGATCAAGCCATTCAAGGTCTTCGGTCCGTCCACCGGCAAATTCCAGCGCATCGAGCGGTTCAGCGCGCGCACCGTTGCCGAGGCGCTGGCGACGAAGCTGCCGTCGGCTTCCGCATGCACGTCCTTGTGAAACATGGTCGCGGGATCCGTCGTGAATTCACCGACGATCTCCTCGAGGATGTCGTCGATCGTGACCAGTCCCTGGATGTCGCCATATTCGTCGACGACGAAGGCGAGACGACGCTTGCTGCGTTGGAAGTTGAGCAGCTGCGTATTGAGTGCGGTGCCCGATGGCACGAAGTAGACATCGCGCGCACCGGCGGCATGAATCATGGCGTCGCGATCGAAGCGCCCTCGGGCAAGCTCGTGCACCACCTGCTTCGTGTGCAGTACGCCGATGATGCGGTCGATGTCGCCCTTGTAAACCGGCAGCCGGGTGTGCTGGATCTGGCGCAGCTGCTCCAGGATCCGGTCCCAGTCGTCGTCGACATCGACGCCGACGATCTCGTTGCGCGGCACCATGATGTCCTCGACCGTGACATTCTCCAGGTCGAGGATGCTGACCAGCATCTGTTGGTGACGGCGCGGAATCATCGCGCCCGCTTCGGCCACCACGGTGCGCAGTTCCTCGCTGCTGAGCGAATGCACGGCCTGTTCCCGGGCCACGCCGAAGAGCCGCAACACGCCGTTCGCCAGCAGGTTGGTGGCCCATACGAACGGATACAGCAGGAATAGAAGCGGCGTGTAGATGTACGCCGCGGGCAGCGCCAGACTTTCCGGATGCAGCGCACCGAATGTCTTGGGGGCGACTTCGCAAAATATCAGCAGCACCAGCGCCAGGATCGAGGCGCCAGATGCGACCAGAAACTCTCCGCCGAGGCGCAGCGCGATGAAGCCCACCAACATCGGCGTCACCACGTTGACGATGGTGCTCAACAACAGGATCAATCCGATCAACCGGTCGGGCTGCGCGAGCAGCGCCTCCGCCAGGCGCGAACCGCGGTGTCCCTCGCTGGCCCGGTGCCGCAGACGATAGCGGTTCAAACGCATCAAAGCCGTTTCGCTGCCGGCGAAGAAAGCCGCGAGGAACAGCAACCCCGCCAGCGCGGAAAACAAGAAACCTAGGGAAAGGGCCGGCATTCGCGCTGCCGGTCAGCCCCAATGCTCGCCATACAGGTACTCCAGAATGAACTTCGAACCGAAGTAGGCCACCGCCAGCACCGCGAAGCCGCTCAAGGTCCATTGCACGGCGGAACGTCCGCGCCATCCGAAACGTATCCGGCCGACCAAGAGCACGCCGAACAACAGCCACGCGATCAGCGACAACACCGTCTTCTGCAGCAGCAGCTGCGTGAACAAATTGGTGACGAACACGAAACCGGTGAACAAGGCGAGCGTCAGGAAAACGAACCCTGCGCCGATCAACCGGAACATCACGCGCTCGAGCACATCGAGCGGCGGCAGCGCGCTGGGCAGGTCGGAGAGGCGGCGGCTGCGCAGGCGGCGCTCGAGGAATACCAGCAGCAGTGCCGTCACCGCGGCGGCAAACAACAACGCGGCGGCGGCCATCGACAACAAGATATGCGCGCTCAATTCCCAACCGGGCATCGAGGACTCGGCGTAGCTTTGACCGAATCCGGTCACGCTCGAGCCGAGCGCGGCGCTCGCCATCAAGATGGAGCCGAGCACGCGATTCTGCCGGTCTATCGACACGATGCAGGCCAGCGCCGCCAGGGTCCAGGCCAGCAGCGAGATGGCCTCCAGCAGGCCGATGGAGAACGCGCCGTGCACACGTGTGGTGTGGACGATCGCATCGCTGTGGCCGACGATGGCGGTCAGGATCAGCACCCAGGCAATGGGCTCCAGGCGCCGATTGCTCACACTGCGCAGCATGGTCCAGGCGCTGGCTGCGTAGAGCACGAACAAGGTAAGGGAGAGAATCACGGCTGGCCTACTTGATGACGTTGCGAGGATGGCACAAGTATAATAACCCCACTATGTTCGACAAACTCACTTCCAGTCTTTCCACCGCGCTGAAGTCGCTGTCGGGCCGCGGCCACCTGAGCGAAGACAACATCGCCGAGACGGTACGCGAAGTGCGTCTTGCGCTGCTCGACGCCGACGTGGCGCTGCCCGTGGTCAAGTCCTTCACGGAGGCCGTCAAAGCACGTGCCATCGGCGTGGAAGTGGCCAAGAGCCTCACTCCCGGCCAAGCCTTCGTCAAGGTGGTGCATGATGAGCTGACCAGTCTCATGGGCGAGGCGAGCACCGGCCTGAATTTGCGCGCGCAGCGTCCCGTGGTGGTGCTGCTGGCCGGGCTGCAGGGCGCCGGCAAGACCACCAGCGCCGGCAAGCTGGCACGCTGGCTGATCGAAAAACAGAACAAGCGGGTGCTGATGGTCAGCACCGACGTGTATCGGCCGGCGGCAATCCTGCAACTGCAGACGCTTGCTGCACAGGTCGGAGCCGGCTTCGCGCCGGCTGACGCGAGCGAGGCCCCGGTGACGATCGCGAAGCGCGCACTGACCGAGGCCACGCTGCAAGCCTACGACGTATTGCTGCTCGATACGGCGGGCCGGCTGCACATCGACGCGGAGATGATGGCGGAGGTGAAGGCGCTGGAGAGCGCCATCCAGCCGCACGAACGTCTGTTCGTGGTCGACAGCATGGCGGGCCAGGACGCGGTCAACGCCGCCAAGGCCTTCAACGAGGCGTTGAGTCTCACCGGCGTCATCCTCACCAAGGCGGACGGCGATGCGCGCGGCGGCGCTGCATTGTCGGTGCGCCAGGTCACCGGCAAGCCGATACTGTTCGTCGGCACGGGCGAGAAAAGCGAGGCCTTGGAGCTGTTCCATCCGGAGCGCATCGCCTCGCGCATTCTCGGCATGGGTGATGTGCTGTCGCTGGTCGAGCAGGTTCAAGAACAAGCCGATCAGGACAAGGCGGAAAAACTCGCCAAGAAGATCGCCAAGGGAAAGGCTTTCGACTTGTCCGATCTGCGCGATCAACTCAGCCAGCTGCAAAACATGGGCGGCATGTCGGCGCTGCTGGACAAGTTGCCCACCCACCTGCAGGCCAATGCCGCGGCGGCGGCCGGCACGGTCAATGCCAAGAATCTGAAGCGGCAGATGGGCATCATCGACTCCATGACGCCGCGCGAGCGGCGCCGGCCCGATATCATCGACAACTCGCGCAAGCGCCGCATCGCCGCCGGTACCGGAGTACCCCTGCCCGAGGTCAACCGGCTCCTCAAACAGTTCGACCACATGCAAAAGACCATGAAAAAGATGTTCAAGGGCGGCATGTTGAAGAACATGATGCGCGGCATGGGGGGGCGGATGCCGCCAGGGATGCGGTGAGTTGGGCGGCGCCGTACTGCGGGGGGTGAGAGGGAGTAATGCGGCAACGGAAGAATGAAGGCGCAGTTGCCGCATTACTCCCTCCCACCCCCCGCAATGCGTAGGCCGCCCAACATCTCCGCGTGACCGGGGACGGCATTCCCGGCTAGGTGGTGACAACCGGCCCGAGCGTAACAGGGCGGGGGAAAGGGCCAGCGCGGCACTGCTGCCTTTTCCGCTGCCGCGCTGGCCCTTTCCCCCGCCCCTGTTGCTCTTAGGCCAGTAATGTCATTACAATTAGCGGCTAAGCATCGCAAGGTATCCAAAGATGGTGACGATTCGTTTGACCCGCCGCGGCGGCAAGAAAACGCCCTTCTACCACGTGGTCGTGACCGACAGCCGCAAGCGGCAAGGCGGCACGAGCCTGGAGAGCGTCGGGCTTTTCAACCCGAAAGCGCGCGGCGCCGAAGTTAAATTACGGTTGAATGTGGCTCGAATCGAGCATTGGCTCGGACTCGGCGCGCATATGTCGGATCGCGTCAAGTTCCTCCTCACCAGCTTCCGCAAGCAGGCCGCCTAAGGCTCAAAGAGGGCGCCATGAGCGGCGATTCATCGACGCTCATGCATGTGGGTTTTGTGGGAGCGCCTTTTGGCGTTCGAGGATGGGTAAAGCTTAGATCACACACCAATCCCCCCGAACGGCTGCTGGAGCACCGCAGCTTGAGTATCGGGCGGGAGGGAGCGTGGGTCGAATACCGCATCGAGGAGCGGGGACGCAGTGGCGGGGTTCCGACCGCCAAGCTGTCGGGCATCGAGGATCGGGACCAGGCGGCGGCGCTGCGCGGAGCGCATATCGGTGTGCCGCGGGCTGAAATGCCGTCCAAGGATGACAGAGATTATTACCGCGCCGATCTGATTGGTTGCGACGTCGTGAACCTGGACGGGATCGCGATGGGTGTGGTGCAGCATTTTGTCGAAACCGCTGCTCAGGCGCTGATGGTGGTGCGCGGTGAGCGGGAATTTTGGGTGCCGGCGGTTCCCAAGCACGTCCGGCGTGTCGATTTGACGGCGCGGCGGGTCGTGGTGGACTGGGACGCGACGGCGGATTGAAGGCTCATGCGCATCGCGGTGGTGACCTTGTTTCCGCAGCTGATTCGCGACGCACTGAAGGTCGGTGTCGTTGGCCGGGCGCTCGAGCGCGGGATTTTCGCGGTGGAGTGTTTCGATCCGCGTGACCACACCGCTGACGTGCATCGCACGGTGGATGACCGGCCGTACGGCGGCGGACCGGGAATGGTGATGAAGATCGAGCCGTTGCGGGCCGCGGTACGCAGCGCGGCGGCGTCCTTGGCGCCTGGCAGCCGCCGCGTCTACATGGGTGCGGCCGGCCGCAGGTTCGAGCAGGCGCTTGCGCGCGACGCGTGCAAGCAGCCGGGGCTGCTGTTGGTGGCCGGACGGTATGAGGGTGTCGATGAGCGTTTCATCGAATCCGAGATCGATGAACAGTGGTCGATCGGCGATTATGTTTTGTCGGGTGGAGAGTTGCCGGCGCTGGTGGTGATCGATGCCATCGTGCGGCTCATGCCCGGCACGTTGGGAAGTGCGGAATCGGCGCTGCAGGAGTCCTTCAGCGACGATTTGCTGGACTGGCCGCATTACACGCGGCCGCCGGTGCTCGACGGCCGCGAGGTGCCGCCTGTGCTGGCATCTGGCGACCATCAGGCGATACATCGCTGGCGGTTGCGGCAGGCACTGGGGCGCACCTGGTTGCGCCGGCCGGAGTTGCTCGAGCGGCGCGGCATGAGCGACGAAGAACGGGAATTGTTGGAAGAATTCAAGATTGAACGGACGAGGCAATAGCAATGAACAAGATCATCCAAGAACTGAACGGCGAGCGCGCAACGCGCAAGCTGCCGGACTTCAACCCCGGCGACACCGTCGTCGTCCAAGTAAAGGTCGTCGAGGGTGATCGCGAGCGGGTACAAGCCTACGAAGGCGTGGTGATCGCCAAGAAGAACCGTGGCCTGAACTCCTCCTTCACGGTGCGCAAGATCTCCCACGGAGAGGGCGTGGAACGCGTGTTCCAGACCTTCAGTCCGTCGATCAGCGAAGTCAGCGTCAAGCGTCGCGGCGCGGTGCGCCGCGCCAAGCTGTACTACTTGCGCGACCTGTCCGGCAAGGCGGCTCGAATCGACGAAAAGATCTGAGCCGCAGAATGAGCGTCGGCTCCGGCGTGAGGCGCTTCTTCGGTCTTGTCTGGGCCATCCTGGAGGGTATCCGCAAGGTCCTGCATCTGATTTTGATGCTGGTGATCTTTGGCTTCATTCTTGCCGCCCTGCATGGCTCGATCCCCTCCGTGCCGCGCTCCGCCGCGTTGGTGATCGCACCGGAAGGTGAATTGGTCGAGCAGCTGGCGGTCGATCCACTGCGCCGTGCGGTCGGTGAAGCGTCGGGCAACACCGCTTCCGAAACCTTGCTGAAGGACGTGCTCGATGCCATCGGGTCCGCCAAGAACGATCCGCGCATCAAGTTGATCGTGCTCGATGTCGATTCCATGAATGCCTCGGGTCTCTCGAAGCTGCAGGAAATCGGCGCAGCATTGCGCGATTTCCGCGCCTCCGGCAAACGCGTGGTGGCGGCAGCGGATTCGCTCGATCAACCGCAATACTACCTTGCGGCCCAGGCGGGCGAGGTTTACCTCGATCCCATGGGCAGCGTCGATCTGGACGGGTTCAGCTACTACCGTATGTACTTCAAGGAAGGCATCGACAAGCTCGGTGTCGACTTCAATATCTTCCGCGCCGGTACATTCAAGAGCTATACGGACACGTATACCCGGACCGACATGGCGCCGAGCGACAAGGAAGAGGCCGCTGCGTGGCTGCAGGTGTTGTGGAACGCCTATACGCAGGACGTGGCGCGCGCCCGCTCGCTGCCGGCGAACGCGATCAACCAATACATTGCCGAGGAGCCCGCCGCGCTGCAGGCGGCGAACGGCGATGCCGCCAAATTGGCGCTGCAGCGCGGCCTGGTGACCGCGCTGAAGAGCCGCCGCCAGGTGGCCGATGAGCTCAAGAGTCTGGTCGGCGAGGACGAGGACAATCATTCCTTCAATGCCATCGGCATGCTGCAGTATCTGGCGGCGGTGCGTGCCAAGCATCCGCTCAAGACGAAGTCCGACGCGAAGGTGGGGATCGTGGTCGCCTCGGGCGATATTCTCGATGGCCGGCAGCCCGCGGGTTCCATCGGCGGCGACAGCACCTCGGACCTTCTGCGCCAGGCGCGCTTCGACAGCTCGGTGAAGGCGGTGGTACTGCGCGTCGACAGTCCCGGCGGCAGCGAATTCGCCGCCGAGAAGATTCTGCGCGAGGTGCAGGGCCTGCGCAACGCGGGCAAGCCCGTGGTGGTTTCCATGAGCACCTATGGCGCATCGGGCGGCTACTACATATCCGCGGCGGCCAATCAGATATTTGCCAGCCCGACGACGCTCACCGGTTCGATCGGCGTGTTCAGCTACATCGCGACATTCGAACATACGCTGGAGAAGCTCGGCGTCAACGTCGATGGCATCGGCACGACGCCGCTGGCAGGCGGCTTGCGCATCGACCGGGCGTTGAGCCCCGCGACCAAGCAGATGCTGCAGGCGGGCGTCGATCACGCCTATTCGCAGTTCCTGCACCGCGTCGCCGACGGACGCAAGAAATCCGTGGAGGACATCGACAAGGTCGCACAGGGCCGCGTCTGGGCGGGACTCGACGCGCAGCGCATCGGCTTGGTGGATCATCTCGGCGGACTGAAGGACGCCACGGATGCGGCGGCGAAGCTGGCCGAGCTGGGTGCGGATTACGACGTCGACTACATCGAACCCTCGTTCAATCTGCGTGAGGAACTGCTGATGCAGCTGCGCGGCCAGGTCGGCTCGATCGCGCTCAGGTTGGGGATCATCGCGCCGCCGAACGCGCTGCAGCGGGCACTGGATCCGTACGTGGCGGAGCTGCGCACGCTATCAAGACTCGACGACGCGCATGGTCTGGTCAGCTACTGTTTTTGCAAAGACCCCGGCGCCATCGGCGCGGCGCGACCGGGCCCATAGAGATAGTGACCGACTATAGGTTGGCCCAGTCGAGGGTGATTTTTCCGGACTGGCCGGAATTCATGATCTGAAAGCCTTCCAGGTAGTCGCGTATTCCTAGGCGATGCGTGATCACGGGCCGCACGTTCAGGCCGCTTTGCAGCATGCTGGCCATTTTGTACCAGGTCTCGAACATCTCGCGGCCGTAGATGCCCTTGATGGTGAGGCCCTTGAAGATCACCAGATTCCAGTCGATGGCGACGTCGCCGGAGGGAATTCCCAGCATCGAAATGCTGCCGCCGTGATTCATGGTGCGCAGCATTTCGCGGAAAGCCGCGGGATTGCCGGACATCTCGAAGCCGACGTCGAATCCTTCCTCCATGCCAAGGTCGCGGATCGCATCGTCCAACGACGCGCGCCCGACGTTCAATGCGCGCGACGCGCCCATCTTGGCCGCCAATTGCAGCCGGTAGTCATTCACGTCGGTGATGACCACGTGACGCGCTCCGCAATGCCGCGCGATCGCCACGGCCATGATGCCGATCGGACCGGCTCCCGTGATCAACACATCCTCGCCCACCAGGTCGAAGGCCAGCGCGGTGTGCGTCGCATTGCCCAGAGGGTCGAGAATGGAGGCGATTTCATCATCGATGGCCGCCGGCAGTGCGAATACGTTGGCGGCGGGAATCTTCAGGTATTCCGCAAACGCGCCCGGCCGGTTGACGCCGACCCCCGCGGTGTTGCGGCATAGATGCCGCCGCCCCGCGCGACAGTTGCGGCAATGTCCGCAGGTGATGTGACCCTCGCCGGAAACGCGGTCGCCCACCTTGAAGCCGTACACCTCGCTGCCGATCTCGACGATCTCTCCGGCGTACTCATGTCCCACGGCCATGGGCACCGGCACGCTCTTCTGCGCCCACGCATCCCAATTGAAAATGTGCATGTCGGTGCCGCAGATCGCCGAACGATGCACCTTGATCAGCACATCGTTGTGGCCGACTTTCGGTTCGGGGACGTCCTGCATCCAGATGCCGGGTTCCGCGCGCGCCTTGACCAATGCCTTCATGATTCTCGCCTCCTGCCGGCCTACTCAATGATGCCGAGCTCGCGCCCGGCTCGGGCAAACGCTGAGATTACCTGGTCAAGTTGCCCGCGACTGTGCGCTGCATTCATTTGGGTGCGAATGCGTGCTTTTCCATGGGGCACCACCGGGTACGCAAACGCGACGACGTAAATGCCTTGTTCCTGCATGCGCTCGGCCAGCCGCACGGCTGCCGGCGCATCGCCCAGCATCACCGGAATGATGGGATGTTCGCCCGGTAACAAATTGAAACCCAGGCTCTGCATGCCTTGGCGGAAGTAGCGGGCATTGTCGTGCAGCTTCTCCCGCAGCTGCGGCGAGCTCTCCAGCAGTTCCAGCACCTTGATCGTGGCGCCCGCCACCGGCGGCGCGATGCTGTTGGAGAAGAGATAGGGCCGGGAACGCTGCCGCAGCCATGCCACGATCTCGCGGCCCGCGGCGACATAGCCGCCGCTGGCGCCTCCCAAGGCCTTGCCGAGCGTGCCGGTAAGGATGTCCACCCGGCCGATGACCCCGCGCAGTTCATGCGAACCTCTGCCCAAAGCCCCCATGAAGCCGGTGGCGTGCGAATCGTCCACCATCACCAGTGCGCCGTAGCGGTCCGCCAGATCGCAGATCTCGCGCAGGCGCGCGATGCTGCCGTCCATGGAAAACACGCCGTCGGTTGCGATCAAGCGCACCCGCGAGGTTTGCGAATCCTTCAGGGCTTGTTCAAGTTCGTTCAAGTCATTGTTCGCATAACGCAGCCGCCGCGCCTTGCATAGACGAATGCCGTCGATGATGCTGGCATGGTTCAACGCATCGCTGATCACGGCGTCGTTCTCATCGAGCAGGGTTTCGAACAGCCCGCCATTGGCGTCGAAGCACGAGGAGTAGAGGATGGTGTCATCGGTGCCGAGATAGGCGCTCAGGCGCTGCTCCAGCTCGCGGTGCACGCTCTGTGTGCCGCAGATGAAACGCACCGAGGCAACGCCATAGCCGTAGCGGGCGAGGGCGTTTTGCGCAGCAGCCACCACCTGCGGATGATTTGCCAGGCCGAGATAATTGTTGGCGCACAGATTGATCATCTCGCGCCCATCGGACAGGGTTACGACGGGCCCTTGTGGCGAACCGATGATGCGTTCGCGCTTCAGCAGCCCGGCGGAGTCGAGCGCGTGGGTGTCCCGCTCGAGGCGCTCGCGAAACTCATTTGCCTGCATGGCATCATTATACCCATGACGGGCGAATCCAGTGCCGATTCCCAACGCCTCGACAAGTGGCTGTGGCATGTACGGTTTTACAAAACACGCAGCCTTGCTACCGCGGCGATTCAGGGCGGCAAGGCGCACTTGAACGGTGAGCGCGTCAAACCGGCGCATCGCTTGCGGATCGGGGATCGGGTAAGCCTGTCACTGCAGGGAATCGTCGCTGAGTTCGAGGTGCTGGGCATGCCGCCGCGGCGCGGACCGGCCGCCGAGGCCCAGGCGCAGTACGCCGAGACGCCGCAAAGTGTGCAGCGGCGCACCCAATTGCGGGAACAGCAGCGTCTGGCACAGGTTTCGCGGCCGCGTCCGGAGGGGCGCCCTGATAAACGTGACCGGCGTCGCCTTATGAGGCTGCAACGGGATCAGACCTAGCCGTTTCGCATCTGGCATCGTCACAACGAGAATTGTGGCGCATCGGGAAGGCTGCCCCCGTCGATATAGTCGGGGTATGCAATACAGTCCGTGGCTGGTCGGTATCTCGCTGCTGTTCGCCTTGGCGGTGCTCTACAGCGGTCTGCGATTTGCCGCACGCGTGGCCACCGGCGAGCGACCCATGACGCGCATCTGGATGGTGGCGGGTGCCGTCGCCATGGGTGTCGGCGTCTGGTCGTTCACCCTCGACAACCGCTGGCTGTCGACCATCATCGGCATGTTTGCCTTCGGCCTGTTGATCGCAACCCTGCTGATCACTTCGGTGTACGAGGCGCATCTGAAATCGAGCAGCCGCGGTCATGCGCGGCGCCTCGAGGCCGTCAACGCACAGCTGCAGCATCAGGCCACGCACGATGCGCTCACCGGGCTGACGAACCGCGTGCTGTTCATCGACCGCCTCGGTCGCGAGATTGCGCATGCCGCGCGCGACGGGCGCCGCTTTGCCGTGCTGTTGCTCGATCTCGACCGCTTCAAATTGATCAACGACACGATGGGTCACGCAGCCGGCGATCAGCTGTTGACGCAGGTGGCACAGCGCCTGAGCGCCGCGACGCGTGACATCGACACCGTGGCGCGCACCGGCGGCGATGAGTTTCTGCTGTTGATAGCGGAGGCGCGCGACCAATACGATCTGAGCGCCACAGCCGTCAATATCGGCAAGGCTTTGCGGGAGCCGTACGTCATCAATGACACCGAGATACATTCCTCGGCAAGCATCGGCATCAGCGTCTATCCGGCTGACGGACTCGACGCCGACAGCCTCGTGGCGCATGCCGATGAGGCCATGTATTTCGCCAAGCAGCGCGGCCGCAATTCCTACCAGTTCTTCAACCAGGAAATGAACGTGTTTTCGCGCGACCGTCTGGAGCTGGAAAACGATCTGCGCCGTGCGCTGTCGCTGAATCAGATGGAAGTGCATTACCAGCCGAAGAGCGAGGTGACCACCGGCAGGGTGAGCAGCGTCGAGGCGTTGTTGCGCTGGCGGCATCCGATGCGTGGCATGGTGAGCCCGACGGAATTCGTGCCGCTGGCCGAGGAATCAGGCCTCATACTGCCGATCGGGGAATGGGTCATGCGCCAGGCGTGCAAGCAGGCGCGCGCCTGGCAGCTCTCGGGAATGCCCTTCATTCGCGTGGCGGTGAACGTCTCGCCGATGCAATTTCGTCAATCGAATTTTCTGCACGCCATACATTCCGCGCTGCTCGAATTCGACCTCGAGCCGCAATTTCTCGAGATAGAGCTGACCGAATCCACCGTCATGGGCAATGCCGAAGGTTCCATCGAGATCCTCGAACAATTGAGCCGCATGGGCGTCGTGGTGTCCATCGATGACTTCGGCACCGGTTACTCGAGCATGAGTTATCTGCGCAAGTTTCCCATCGACAAGCTGAAGATCGACCGCAGCTTCATCAGCGAACTGACCACCAATGCGGCGGACGCCTCGATCGTGCGCGCAATCATCTCGCTCGCGCACAGCCTGCGGCTGAAGGTCGTGGCCGAGGGTGTCGAAACGCCGGAGCAATTGCAGCGGCTGCGGGAACTCGGATGCGATCAATATCAGGGCTTCCTGATGAGCGCGGCCGTGGATGCGCTCGAACTCGAGCGCACGGTACGATCCGGCATCAACGCCAACGCGGTGTGCGACGATCCCTTCATGAAGACGCAAAGCCGCCTGGCGCCGTACAAAGCCCGGGTCTAATCGTCCGCCGAACCCTCCGGGTCGTCGAGCTCGCAGCTCTCCGCGGACTCCGGCTGCAGCGTGGCCCAATCGGCGTGAGACCAATGCGCGGTGGCGATGCCTGCCGTGGGCAGTTCGCGGTTTTGCGGCTTAGGTCCCAGGCGGCCGGCGATCTGACTCAGTCCCGGATTGTGGCCGCAGATCATGATGTGTTTCAAGGCACCGGCGCGGTGCGCCAAGACGCGCCAGATGGCCTCGGGCGTCGCCAGATACAACTCTCGTGCGCCCTGGATCTGCTTGGCATCGAGCTCACAGGCGGCCGCCACGATTTCCGCGGTCGACCATGCGCGCTCTGCCGGACTCACCAGAATCAAATCGGGGATGAGGTTGCGCTGCACGAGACGCTGGGCAATCTCCTGAGCCTCGACGATGCCGCGACGGGTCAACTCGCGCTCGAAGTCCTCGGGGCAGGAGTCGATGGGCTGCGCTTGTCCGTGGCGCAGCAGCGTTAGTCTGCGTGGACCCACAAATGCCCAGCCTCGACCTTGGTCTCATACACGCGTACCGACTCATATGCGGGCGGTGTCAGCGCTTCCCCCGTTCGCAGGCAGAAGCGCGCGCCATGCCGCGGACAGATGATTTCGGCGCCGTCGATTTCGCCGCCCGTCAGCGGCGCGCCATCGTGGGTGCAGATATCTTCGATGGCGTAGTACGCCTCGCCGCTGCGCACCACCGCGATCATGCGTCTGCCCGCTGCAACCGAGACCGTTTGTCCGTCGGGCAGCGCCGCGGTCAGCCCCGCATCGATCCATTTCACGCGTAAATCCTCGTTACATCATTCCCGTTTGCAAGCGCGCCTCGTCCGACATCATGGATTGATTCCACGGCGGATCGAACACCAATTCTACATTCGCCTGCGCGACAGTCGGCACCAGCTGCACCTTGTCGCGCACGTCCGCAACCAGCACCTCGCCCATGCCGCAGCCGGGGGCGGTGAGCGTCATCTTGATGCCGACCGTGCGCGTCGCGTCTTCGTTCCTGACCACGTCGCATTCGTAGATCAGGCCCAGATCGACGATGTTGACGGGAATCTCGGGGTCGTAGCAAGTTTTCAGCTGCTCCCAGATGACATTCTTGATGTCATCCTCGGACGCCCCGGGAGGAATCTCCGGTGCCTTCGACGCGCTCTTGCCGATGGCATCGGCGTCGTGGCCGGCGATGCGGAACAGGTTGCCGTCTATGTACACTGTGAAGCTGCCGCCGAGCGCCTGGGTGATGTAGCCCACCGAACCCAATTTCAGGTTGACCTCGGCGCCGGCCGGAATGGCAACCGCCTTGACGTCGCGCTGCACGACGATGGCTTCGTTTTCGTAGCCTGACATGGATTAGCGGCTCATTCCGTGGAGACCGCCGGCACCGCCGCCGCGTCCCGGGACTGCAACGCGGAGGCCAGCGTGTGCCAGCAAAGGCTCGCGCATTTGACGCGCGCCGGATATTCCTTGACGCCGGATAGTGCCGCCAGCTTTCCCAGGTCTTCATCCGCGTCAGCCGCTTCCTGGGTCAACATGGCATGCACGCGTTCGAACAGCAGCAGTGCCTGTTCAGGGGTCTTGCCCTTCACCGCTTCCGTCATGAGCGAAGCCGAGGCGGTGGAAATCGCACAACCCTGTCCCTCGAAGCGAATCTCGCCGATCTTGTCGTCGGCCATTTGCAGACGCAGCGTCAGCCGGTCGCCGCACATGGGATTGAAACCCTCGGCGCTGACATCCGCGGGCTCCAGGCCGCCGAAATTTCGCGGCCGGCGATTGTGGTCGAGGATCACGTCCCGGTATAGATCGTTCAGTTCCATGGCGTGTCTCTAACCGAATATCTTGCGTGCACGCTCGATGCCCGCCGCCAGCCGGTCGATTTCCTCGAAGGTGTTGTAGAGGGCAAACGATGCGCGGGCGGTCGCGGGCACCTTGAAGAAATCCATGACCGGCATGGCGCAATGATGTCCCGTGCGCACCGCGACGCCGTCCTCATCGAGAATCGTACCGAGATCGTGCGGATGGATGCCCTCCACGGTGAAGGACACCAAGCTCGCCTTGTCCGGGGCGGTGCCGACGATGGCAAGACCGGGAATGGCGCTCAAGGTGCGGGTGGCGTAGTCGAGCAGGCCGCTTTCGTGCGCATGAACCGCTTCACGATCCAATGACAGGATGAAATCCACCGCCGCTCCCAGACCGACGCCGCCGGAAATATTCGGCGTGCCCGCCTCGAACTTGTTGGGCAGTCCGTTGTACGTGCTCTTCTCGAACGTCACCGAGAGGATCATTTCCCCACCGCCTTGCCAGGGGGGCATGCGCTCGAGCAGTTGCTCGCGGCCGTACAAAACCCCGGCGCCGGTGGGTCCGAACATCTTGTGGCTGGAAAATGCGTAGAAGTCGCAGCCGAGTTCCTGAACGTCCACGGGCAGATGCGCGACAGCCTGGGCGCCGTCGAGCAGCGTGGTGATACCGCGGCTCCTGGCCGCGGCGATCAAGCGCCGCACGGGCAGCACCGTTCCGAGCGCGTTCGAGACGTGGGCGCAGGCGAAGATCTTGGTGCGCTCGGTCATCAATGCCGTGACCGCCTCCAGCTGCACCACGCCGCGCGCGTCGATCGGCGCGACGATGAGCCTGGCGCCCGTCTGCTCGCACACCATCTGCCACGGTACGATGTTGGAATGATGCTCGAGGTGCGTGATCAGCACCTCATCGCCGGCCTTCAGGTTCGGGCGCGCAAAGCTCTGCGCCACCAGATTGATGCCTTCGGTGGTGCCGCGCACGAATATGATCTCGGATCGTGAGCGGGCATTGATGAACCGCGCCAACCGGTCACGCGCGTCTTCGTACAATGCCGTGGCTTCCTGGCTGAGCGTATGCACGCCGCGGTGAATATTGGCATGATGTTGCCGCTCATAATCGTCGACCGCGGCGATCACGCTCGCGGGGCGCTGCGAGGACGCGGCATTGTCCAGATAGCTGAGCGGCTTGCCGCGCACGCTGCGCGACAGGACCGGAAACTGAAGGCGCACGGCCTCGACATCGAAGCTCGGCGTTTCTTTGACCAGGGCATTGTTTTTCATCAGCGAAAGTTCCGCAGTAGTTGCGAGTCGGGCATCTGACCGATCAAGGCATTCTCGATCGAGGCACGCGCCGATGCCACCGACATGCCGGTGAGGACATCGGCCAGGAAAGCGAACACCAGCAAGCTCTGCGCGGTGTTGCGGTCGAGGCCGCGTGACAGCAGATAGAACAGCATGTCGGGATCGAGCCGGCCGGTGGTGGCGCCGTGCGCGCATTTCACCTCGTCGGTGTGGATTTCGAGCTGCGGTCGGGAATCGATCTCCGCCGCCTGCGACAGCAGCAGGCCGCGGCAGGATTGCTGCGATTCGGAATGCACCGCGCCGGCCTCGACCACGACCTTGCTGTTGATCACGACACGGCTGGTGTCGCTGGCAATGGCGCGGGCCGTTTGCTTGCTGGTGGTGTCGCGGGCCGCGTGCGTCACGGTGTTGACGCAATCCACGTGCCGGTTCTCATAGCCGACCAGCAACGCCTGGCTCTCGAGCGACGCGCCGGGTTCATTCAAGCGTACGTCCATGTCCGCACGCACCATGCCGCCGCCGAGCGCGATGGTGAATTGTTTGCAGCGGCTGTCATGCTCCTGGCGCAGATCCAGGAAATCGAAGTGAGTGGCATCGGGGCCGGTGGCGAACACCCGGTAGTGCTCGAGCTGCGCGCCGCGGCCGAGCGCGATCTGGGTGGTGGAGTTGACCACCACCGCACGCTCGCCCTGTGCGACGTGGTGTTCGATGATGGTGGCGCTGGACCCCGGCGCAGCTTCGATGATGACGCGCGGGTAGGAGACCGTATCGGTGTCGCTGCCGATGCCGACGTGCAGGATCACCAGCGGCGTCGCCACCTTCTTGGTGATCTTCAGGTACAGACCGTCGGCGAACAGCGCGGTGTTGAGCAGCGCCCAGCGCCGGTTATCGGCATCGGACGGGGCCGCAAAGAATCGCGCCAGCCTGCCGGGTTCCAAACGCGCGATTTCCTTCAGTCCGGATACTTCGATCTCATTGATGACCGAATCGACTGAGTGCAGCCAGGGGTAGCCGTTCACCATCGAGATGGTCGCTGCGCGCTGAGCGCCGTCGAGCAACGAGACGGAGGCAAAGGGCTCCAGCTCGCTGCGCTCATGCTGCGGGGCGGCGGTGAAATGTATGCCGTTCAAGCTGCGCAGATTCGTGTACCGCCAGGATTCATCGTGATTCGACGGCAGTCCGAGCGCCATGAAGCGCTGCATCGCCAGATCGCGAAGTCCCGAGAGCGAGTCCCTCGGGCGAGCCTGGAACTGCTGTTCGAAAGAGCGCAGCGCCGGCGAGATCACGCTGCGTACGGCATGGGCGGCGCTGCTCATGCGACGCGGCTCTCGACCACCCAGTCGTAACCGCGGCGCTCCAACTCCTGGGCGAGCGACTTGTCGCCGGATTTCACGATCCGGCCCGCGGACAGCACATGCACGTAATCCGGTGTCACGTAGTCGAGCAGACGCTGATAGTGGGTGACCAGAACCACGGCGCGTTTCGGATCGCGCAGGCTGTTGACCCCCTTCGAGACGACCTTGAGCGCATCGATGTCGAGACCCGAATCGGTCTCATCGAGAATTGCCAGACGCGGCTCCAGCACCAGCATTTGCAGCACTTCATTGCGCTTCTTCTCGCCGCCGGAGAACCCCTCGTTGACGCCGCGCGTCAGAAACGATTCGCTCATCTGCATGAATTTCATTTTCTGCCGGATCAGCGTGAGGAACTCATAGGCGTCGACCTCCGGTTCCCCGGCGGCCTTGCGCTTGGCATTCAGGGCGGCTTTCAGCAGGTACACGTTGTTGACGCCCGGTATCTCGACCGGATATTGAAACCCCAGGAACAGTCCGGCGCGCGCCCGTTCTTCCGCGCGCAATGCGAACAGCTCGCGGCCGTCGAAGGTGACCGATCCGCCGGTCACCTCGTAGTCCTCGCGCCCCGCCAGCACCTGCGCCAGCGTGCTTTTGCCGGATCCGTTCGGGCCCATGATGGCGTGAACCTCCCCGGCTTTGACCGTGAGATTGACGCCACGCAGGATGTCCTTGCCGGGGGTGCTGTCCTTGCCCGCGACGCGGGCGCTCAAATCGGTAATTTCAAGCAAGTTGATGTCTCTCATGTAAAACGATCAGCCGACCGCGCCTTCCAGGCTGACGCTGAGCAAATTCTGCGCCTCGACCGCAAACTCCATCGGCAATTCCTTGAATACCACCTTGCAGAAGCCGCTGACGATCATGTTGACCGCGTCCTCCGCCGAGATGCCGCGCTGCAGGCAATAAAACAGCTGATCCTCCCCTATCTTGGAGGTGCTGGCTTCATGTTCAACGGTGGCGGTCGGATTCTTGACCTCCATGTACGGGAACGTCTGCGCCGAGCATTCGCCGCCCAACAGCAGCGAGTCGCATTGCGTGAAATTGCGCGCGCCGTTCGCGCTCGGCAGCATCTTCACCAGGCCGCGATAGGTATTGGCCGCATGTCCTGCGGAAATACCCTTCGAGATGATGGTGCTCCGGGTATTTTTGCCGATGTGAATCATCTTCGAGCCGGTATCGGCTTGCTGATAGTTGTTGGCGACCGCCACCGAGTAGAACTCGCCGATGGAATTCTCGCCCTTCAGCACGCAGCTCGGATATTTCCAGGTGATCGCCGAGCCGGTCTCGACTTGCGTCCAGGAGATCTTCGAGTTGCGCCCGCGGCATTCGCCGCGCTTGGTGACGAAGTTGAAAATGCCGCCGATTCCCTTCTCGTCTCCCGGATACCAGTTCTGCACCGTCGAATACTTGATCTGCGCGTTGTCGAGCGCCACCAATTCCACCACCGCCGCGTGCAGCTGGTTCTCGTCGCGCATCGGCGCGGTGCAGCCTTCCAGATAGCTCACCGACGCGCCCTCCGCGGCGATGATCAGCGTGCGCTCGAATTGGCCGGTTTTCGCCGCGTTGATCCGAAAATAAGTCGACAGTTCCATCGGGCAACGCACGCCGGGCGGCACGTACACGAACGAGCCGTCGGAGAACACCGCGGAATTGAGCGCGGCGAAGAAATTGTCGCCGGCGGGGACCACCGTGCCGAGGTAGCGCTCCACCAGCCGCGGGTGATCGCGCACGGCATCGGAAAACGAACAGAAGATGACGCCGGCCTTGCCGAGTTTTTCCTTGAACGTGGTCGCAACGGAGACGCTGTCGAACACCGCATCCACCGCCACCCCTGCGAGTCGCGCGCGCTCGTGCAAGGGAATGCCGAGTTTCTCGTAGGTGGCGAGCAATTTCGGATCGACCTCATCGATACTCTTCGGCGCATTGGCCGGTGCCCGCGGTGCGGAGTAGTACACGATTTCCTGGTAGTCGATCGGCTTGTAATGGACGTGCGCCCAGGACGGCTCCTGCATCGTTTGCCAATGCTTGAACGCCTTGAGGCGCCAGTCGAGCAGGAATTGCGGCTCGTGCTTCTTCTTGGAGATGGCCTTCACCACGTCCTCATCGAGACCGGGCGGCAGACTGTCCGACTCTATATCCGTGATGAATCCGTGCCGGTATTTGGCACCGACCAGCGCTTGCATATCTTGGGGCTTGCTAGACACGATTTCCTTCCACTGTTTATGGATCGACGCGGATTTCCGCTGCCAAATCGGCGACTCGCAGTGCCGCCACATCCAGACCTGCCAACTGCTGCAGCGTCACGTCCTCGAGTGCCCGGCGGATGGCGGCGTTGACGCGCTGCCATGCGCCGCCCACCCGGCATTGCCGCTCGATGCCGCATTGGCTGGAAGCGCCGCTGCACTCGGTGATCGCTATCGGACCCTCGAAAACATCCAAGATCTGCGCTGCGGTGATCTCCTCAGGGAGCCGCGCCAGTCGATACCCGCCTTGGGCACCGCGCGATGAAATCACCATGCCGGCGCGCTGCAAGCCCTTCAATACCTTGCTCACCGTGGGCCGGCTCAAGCGCGTGCGCTCCGCCAATTCCGCCGCGGCTCGATGGCGAGCCGGCTCCTGCGCCAAACTCGCGAGAACCACGGTCGCGTAATCGGTAAGCTTTCCCATGCGCAGCATAAACCGTCCATCCCAGCGCAAACATTGATGTGGGACAATTTTAGTCCTATTTAATGTCCGGGTCCAGCGGCACCCGGCGCTGTCCACCCGCAGCGCGAATCGAGCTTGAGTTTGTTATCCTTACCGCCAACGCCGCAACGGCTTGCCTCAACTCAATATCAGCGAGCAACGTCAAGAATGAACACCGCAGAACTGAGCGCGATCGCGCAGGCCATGGTCGCGAAAAACAAGGGTATTCTCGCTGCCGACGAGAGCACCAGCACGATTGCCAAGCGCTTCAATTCCATCGACCTGGAGTCGACGGAGGAGAATCGGCGAACGTACCGTGAAATGTTGTTCACGGCCGCCGGGGCCCAGCAATACATCAGCGGCGTGATTCTGTACGACGAAACCATCCGCCAAAAAACCAAGGCCGGGGAGCCGTTCCCTGCATATCTTGCCAAGCACGGCATGTTGCCCGGCATCAAGGTTGACCTCGGTGCGAAACCGCTGGCCGGATTTCCCGGCGAAACGATCACCGAGGGTCTGGACGGGCTGCGTGAACGATTGGCCGAATACCACAAGCTCGGCGCCCGATTTGCCAAGTGGCGTGCCGTGATCGATATCGCCTCCGGCATCCCCACGCGCTATGCCATCGACGCCAATGCCGAGGGCTTGGCGCGTTATGCCGCGCTGTGCCAGGAGGCCGGCATCGTGCCGATCGTCGAGCCTGAGGTTCTGATGGATGGTGCGCATGATCTGGCGCGTTGCGAGGAGGTCACCAACGCCGTTTTGGACAGCGTATTCACCCACCTATTCGCCGCGCGCGTCGCGCTCGAGGGCATGGTGCTCAAGCCCAACATGGTCATCTCGGGCAAGAAGTCGCCGCAGCAGGCGAGCCCTGAGCAGGTGGCGGAGGCCACCGTGCGGACCTTGAAACGTCAGGTGCCGTCCGCCGTGGCCGGCATTGCGTTCTTGTCCGGCGGCCAGAGCCCGACGGATGCGACATTGCACTTGAGTCTCATGCACGCGAGCGGGCCGCTGCCCTGGCCGATGACGTTCAGCTACGGTCGCGCGCTGCAGGAGGACGCGCTGCAGGCATGGGCCGGCAAGACGGCGCAATTCGGCGGGGGACAGCAGGCGTTCACCAAGCGCGCCAAACTCAACGGCATGGCGGCGGTCGGTGCGTACAAGGCATCCATGGAATCCGCGGCTGCATAACATAGCCACCACTTCAGGCGGGCACCGGCGTCTGTTACCGGTCATCCCCCTGGACGTACCCCATTGAACAATCCCGCTGCCATCGTCGATATCCGTGATTTGAATTACGCGGTGGGTGGACGCCCGATATTCTCGGGGCTGAACATGCGGTTCGAGCGGGGCAAGGTCACCGCGGTGATGGGTCCCAGCGGCACCGGAAAGACCACACTGCTGCGCCTGATCACCGGGCAGGTCGTCGCGGACAGCGGCTTCCTCGAAGTGGCGGGGGTAAACCTGATGTCGCTGCGGCGCCAGGACCTGTACTCGCTGCGGCGGCGGATGGGGATGTTGTTCCAGAACGGCGCGCTGCTCACTGATTTCAGCGTATTCGAAAACGTCGCCTTCCCGCTGCGCGAACATACAGATTTGCCGGAGCGGTTGATACGCCAGCTGTGCTCACCAAGCTCGAGGCGGTGGGATTACGCGGCGCTGCGGAACTCGCACCGGCGGAATTGTCGGGCGGCATGAGCCGTCGGGTGGCGCTTGCCCGCGCCATGGTCATGGATCCGGAGATACTCATTTACGATGAACCGTTCGCCGGCCTCGACCCGATTTCCCTCGGCGTGATCCTGCGCCTGATACGTCGTCTGAACGATGTGCTGCGCATCACCAGCATCGTGGTCTCGCACGATGTGCAGGAAATCTCCACGGTCGCCGATCAAGTGTTCCTGCTGTCGGGCGGCAAGGTGGTGGCCGAAGGCGCGCCGCAGGATCTGAAGAAAAATCCGTCCGAGATCGTCAAACAGTTCATTGGCGGCCTGGCGGACGGCCCCGTGCCGTTCCACTTCCCGGCGCCTGATTATTTCGCGCAGCTTCTTGCGCGCGACTGATCACGATGATCCGTGACCTATGGCAGAGCTTGATCGACTCGCTCGTGACGCTGGGCGATGTGGTGCGGTTTTTGGTGCGTGTGCTGGTGCAAACGCCGACCGCGTGTCTGCGCTTCAATCTGATATCGCAGCAGATCTACAACAGCGGTGCGCTTTCCTTGGTCATCATCATGCTGTCCGGCCTGTTCGTCGGCATGGTGCTCGGATTGCAGGGCTATCAATTGCTGCAGCGCTTTGGTTCCGAGGAGGCGTTGGGAACGGCCGCCGCCATCGGGCTGGTCAAGGAACTGGCGCCGGTGGTCACGGCACTGTTGTTTGCCGGGCGTGCCGGCACCGCTCTGGCGTCCGAGCTGGGTTTGATGCGTGCCACCGACCAGCTGTCGGCCATGGAAATGATGGCGGTCGATCCGATACGCCGCGTCGTCGTACCGCGCTTCCTCGGCGGCGTCATCGCCATGCCGTTGCTGTCGGGCATATTCAGCGTCATCGGCATCTACGGCGCGCAGCTCGTGGGCGTGCAGATCATGCATGTCGATGCCGGCAGCTTCTGGTCGCAGATGCGAGCTTCGGTGGGCCTCTCGGACATCACCGAGGGCATCGTCAAGAGCTGCATATTCGGCGTCGCCTGCAGTTTGATCGCGGTCTACGAGGGCTACTACGCGACGCCGACCGCAGAAGGCGTCGGACAGGCGACCACGCGCACCGTGGTGACCTCGGCGGTCGTGATTCTGTTCTTGGACTATCTCATCACTGCGGCATTTTTGTAGGGGTATTGCTGTGCGAAAATCACACACATTGAATCTCGGCACCGGCACGTTCGTGCTCCTGGGTTTCGCCGCGCTGTTCTACCTCACCACCCAGACCACCAGCCGCGGCCTTTCCTTCTCCAGCCCGCCGCACTATGACGTCACCGCCGAGTTCGACAACGTCGGCGATCTCAAGGTGGGCGCACCGGTGTCGATGTCCGGCGTCGAGGTCGGACGTGTCGTCAGCATCGATTTCGATTCCAAGGCGTACAAGGCGGTGGTGCGGATGCGCTTGAACGAGAAGTACAATCAGATTCCGACCGACAGCGACGCCAGCATCTACACGCAGGGCCTGCTGGGTGGGAAGTTCATTGGCCTGACCGCGGGCGGCGCGGATACTTATTTGAAGGACAAGGATCGAATAGACTTCACGCAGTCGGCGTTCGTGCTGGAAAACTTGATCGGTCAGGTCTTGGCCAACTTCACGAAATCGAAAGCCGATGCGCAAGACGCTGCGGCGTCTGATGCCAAACCGGCTGCCGACGCCAAGCCCGCGACCGCAGCCAAACCGGAGAAAACAAAATGATGAAATCAATCGTGGCCGCCCTGATGCTCAGCCTGGCGGTGTTCGCAGCGCGGGCCGACGTGACCCCCGTGCCTGACGCTGCCAATCTCGGGCCGCAGGAGCTGGTGGAACAGTCCGCCAAACGCATGCTGAGCGAACTCGATGCGAACCGTGCGATGTATGTCAAAGATCCCTCCAAGCTCGACGCCCTGGTCGGCACGGTGCTGCTGCCGGATTTCGACACCGAATATGCGGCGCGTCTGGTGCTCGGACAGAACTGGCGCAGCGCGACTGACGACCAGCGCAAGCGTTTCGTCGATGCGTTTTATCACTCGCTGCTGCGCAATTACGGCGCCGCGCTGGTGGATTTCACCGCCGATCGGTTCGTGATACTGCCTTACAGGGGCGATCCGGGCGCCACCAATGCCACCGTCCATACGCTGGTGAAACGCGAAACCGGGGAAAAAGTGCCCGTGGATTTCACCCTGCACAAGACTGCGTCCGGCTGGAAGGCCTGGGACGTCGTGATCGAGGGCATTTCCTACGTGAAGAGCTTCCGCACCGATTTCGGTTCAGAAATCGAACAAAAGGGGCTCGAGGAAGTGATTCATCGCCTCGAAACGGAAGGCAAGCCCGGACCCGGCGCGGCCCCCGCGGGCAAGCATTGAATCAGCCGGACACCTTCACCGCTGTCTTCGACGTGCAGGGCGGTGACCACTCGAGCGTCAGCGGCGCGCTGCACTTCAGCACGGTGAGTGCTCTGCTGCAGCCCGGCGCTGCGGCAATCAAAGACGGCCGCGCCGCGGTCATCGACTTGAGCAAGGTTTCCCAGAGCGACAGCTCCGGACTGGCGCTGCTCATCGAGTGGTTGAGCATCGCCAAGGAGGCGCGCCGCACCTTGCGCTACGAGAACATTCCGGAACAGATCAAGGAACTTGCCCGCTTGAGCGACGTCGAGGGGCTCCTGGTGCCGGCGGGATAGGGGCCCGCGCGGCAACGAAAAAACAGCAGTTGCCGCGCGACCCCCTATCCCGCTTGGCGGAGTCCAGGGTGCGTCAATTCAATATCAGGGTGAGGGCGACGGTGCGGGCGACGGTGGCGGAGGCGTTCCGCCTTTGGGCACGGGTGCGTTCGGCGTTCGCTCCGCATCCGGCTCACTCGTATCGGGATCTACCAGCGGCTCTTCGCTCACCTTGCCATCCGACACCAAATAGGCGCGCCGCTGCAGATAAGCATCGCGCACGAATGCGTACGGATCGTAAACACGCTTCAACGTATCGTCGAGAGACATCAGGCTCTGACGCGTGTCGATCAGATAAAGGCCGTACAGCGGATATTTGATGACGATATTGCCGATGTAGGCCTGTGGATTCGTGAAACCATCGACCACGCGGCCGGGCGCGTCGCGCGTATCGGAGGGTCCGAGCAGCGGGATTTCCACGAAGGGTCCGGGATGCACGCCCCATTTACCGAGCGTTTGGCCGAAATCCTCGTCGTTGCGGTCGAGGCCCGCGGCGGTGGCCGGGTCGAACAGGCCGCCGAGGCCAACCGTCGAATTGAGGACGAAGCGTCCCAGATCATTGGCTGCCGCGAGGAATTTTCCCTGCAGCGCATCGTTGATCAACACCGTGGGCGTGTTGAGGTTGGCGAAGAAATTGCTGACGCCCGTGCGCAGCGGCTTCGGCACCACTTTCATGTATGCCTTGGTCACCGGTTTGGCGACCGCCCGGTCGAGTTTATCGTTCACCTTGTAAACGCCGCGATTCCAGGATTCCCAGGGATCCTGGGGCGAACGCGGTGCGTTGGGCGGCAGCGTGACGCAACCGCCGAGACTCAATGCGCAAAGGCCGCACAGAATCGCAGCCGCGTGTGATCTTGCGAACATGTGGGCTCTCTCCCTGTATATCATCCCGGCACGATACAGATTATCCAGATCTTGTGCAGGATCTAGCGGTTGCCCCGGGTGTCGTCGGCGACCTGGTTCTTGTGGTTCTTCGGCATGGCGGCGCGAACTTCCTCTAGCCGCGCGCTGAAGCGCGCACGTTGAATGGCATCCAAACCCTGCATTCCCAGGGCGAGCTGCAGCTGGCTGAGCGCCGCATTCAAATCCCCGGTCATCAGATAGAACTCAGCCATATATCCGTACGAGTCGGCCGTATCCCCTGCGGCACTCGCGGCTTTTGCGATCAAGCGGGTCTGGTCGGGGGTGGGTTCGACCACGTTGAACAAATCCAGCAGCACCAGATGCGCTTGCTTGTTGTCGCCGGATTTCATCAGGGTCTCGGCAAAGCGAATCGTGATGGGAACGTTGCGCGGGAACAAGTCCATGGCGGTGTTCAGCACGGCCCTTGATTCCTTCAACTGATTATTGGCGAGGTAGGCCTGGCCGAGCGCGCCATAGAATTGCATCACGCGCGGATATTCGTGCACCAGCGCCTGCAGTTCCGGGATGGCCGCGGCGGGCTGCTTTGCATTGATCTGCGCAACCGCCTTGCCGTAGCGTTCCTCGATGTTCTTGCCGCCATCGTTCTTTGCGAGCCGGGCATAGTACTGCAGCGCCGCCTCCGGGTCCGCGGCCACCGAACGCAGGCGCTCGCGCGTCAAGAGATAGCCCAACGAGTCCTCGTGATGGATGCGGCCCACCTGCGCAGCGCGGTTCTTCGCCTCGGCAACGCGGTCGGAGAATATCGGATGATCTATGAGGAACTGCACGGCATTGACGCGTTCCGGATTGGGTCCGACGAGCGACATGTAGTCGAAAAAACTCGCCATGCCCAGCGGATCGTAACCGGCGCTCACCATCGTGCTGATGCCGATGCGATCAGCCTCGAACTCGTTGTCGCGGGTGTAGTTGATCTGATGCTGGATGGCCGCGCTTTGTCCCGCAAGGATGGCGCCTTCGATGGCATCCGGAGAACCGCGGCCGGCCGTCGCACCCAGCAGAATGCCGGCCAGCATGGCGGCCGTGGTCAACAGCCCGGCGTGGCTTTGATCGATGATGCCGCGCACGATGTGCCGCTGTGTCACGTGCGCCGTTTCGTGCGCCAGCACGCCGGCCAGCTCGTTCTCGTTGCGTGTCGCCAGAATCAGACCGCTATTGATCGCGACGAATCCGCCAGGGACCGCGGCTGCGTTGATTTCAGGATCGCGTATCACGAAGTAATAGAATTGATGTTCGCCTTCCTGCGCACGGCTGGAGAGGCTGTGGCCGATTTCCTGGGCATACTGGCTGATTTCCGGGTCATTGAGGATGACCCCGGTATTGCGGATGTAGGCAACGTAGGCGAGGCCGGCCTGATATTCCTCCTCGATGGAAACGGCGGCATTGGCCGGACTGCCCAAATCGGGCAGATCGGTTTGCGGACCCGAGCCGGGCGTTACCCCCTGTGCCCAGCCAACGGACACACTCATGCCGACCGCTGCGGCGGCCAGGAATGCGCTGAAGGTTTTCAAAGTCGACATTCGGCCTCCGTCGCCGATTGGATTGCCGAAGAAATCCAAAGTTCGCGCAAAATCATCCAAAAATCAGAGTACTTCGGAGGCGTAGTCCGCCAATCGGGAGCGCTCCCCGCGCACCAGGGTGATATGCCCGGAGAACGCCCAGCCGTCGAAGCGGTTGACGACGTAGGTTAGGCCGGATGTGGTTTCCGTCAAGTACGGAGTATCGATTTGCGCGATATTTCCCAGGCACACCATTTTCGTGCCCGGGCCGGCCCGGGTCACCAGGGCTTTCATCTGCTTCGGTGTGAGGTTTTGCGCCTCATCGATGATGATGAAGCGGTTCAAGAACGTACGCCCGCGCATGAAATTGAGGGACCGTATCTTGATCCGGTGGCGCAGCAAATCATTGGTGGCACCGCGTCCCCAAGCGCCGCCGGACTGGCTTTGCGTGAGCACCTCGAGGTTGTCCATCAGTGCGCCCATCCAGGGCTCCATTTTTTCCTCCTCGGTGCCGGGCAGAAATCCGATGTCCTCGCCCAAGGGGATGGTGACGCGCGTCATGATGATTTCGCTGAAACGATTGTGATCCAGGGTCTGCGCCAGTCCCGCGGCAAGCGTGAGCAGTGTCTTACCCGTGCCGGCGGGGCCCAGCACCGTCACGAAATCGATTTCCGGATCCATCAACAAGTTCAGGGCCAGGTTTTGCTCACGGTTGCGGGCGGCAACTCCCCAGACGTTGTTGCGTTCCGTGCCGTAATCGAGCGTGAGTTCCAGAACCGCGGCGTCGCCGTCGATCTTGCGCACCACCGCTTCCACGCCATTCTCACCGGGGTCATAGACGAACTGGTTCACCTTCCATTCATCCACCAGCGGTCCGCGCACGCGGTAGTAGGTGCGGCTCTGATGCTGCCAGGACTCCATGTTCTTGCCGTGCTTTTCCCAAAAATTCGGCGGCAGTTGCTGCACGCCCTTGGCCAGCAGATCCGCATCCTCGATTGTCTTGTCGCTCGAGTAATCCTCGGCCTGCACGCCGACGATGGCGGCCTTGATGCGCAGATTGATGTCCTTGGACACCAGCGTGACCCGCGCGGTCTTGAACTTCTGCTGCAAGGCCAGAGTGTTGGCAAGAATCGCATTGTCGGCGCCTTGTCCCGGCAGGCTGTCCGGCAGCACGGATTGCAACAGCTGCGTTTGAAAATAAAGGCGGCCGCCCGGAGGGCGTTTGCCGTGATTGATGGGCGCCGATGCGGGCAGAGCCAGCCCACGATCGATCTGCTTCTTGGTCGCGCCCTGCATCAACTCATCGAGGAAGCGGCTCACCTGGCGCACGTTGCGCGCCGATTCGGACAGTCCCTTCTTGCCGGCGTCGAGTTCCTCCAACACCGTCATCGGGATATAGACGTCGTGTTCCTCGAAGCGAAAAATCGCGGTGGGATCGTGCATCAGCACGTTGGTATCGAGCACGAAAATGCGCCGCACCGTCTTGCCCTGACGGTCCTTCAATACCGCGGCGCCGAGCGGCCGCACGTTGCCGGTCACAGCGACTTCACCGCCGCCAACAGCGCCTCTGCGTGACCCTTCACCTTCACCTTGCGCCATTCCATCCTGAGCACCCCGCCCTGATCGATCAGGAAGGTGCTGCGCTCGACGCCCAGGTATTTGCGGCCGTACATGCTCTTTTCCTGAATCACATCGAAGAGCTTGCAGACCTTCTGATCGACATCGCTCAGCAGATCGAACGGGAATTCCATCTTGGTCTTGAATTTCTGGTGTGAGGCGAGGCTGTCGGGGGAGACGCCTAGGATGACGGCCTTGGCTTTCTTGAATTGTGGATGCAATGCCGCGAAGTCCAAGCCCTCCTGCGTGCAGCCGGAGGTGTTGTCCTTGGGGTAAAAATACAGGACGAGCGCTTTGCCGGCGGCATCCTTCAGCGACCATTCGCCGCCGGTACCTTCAGCAGAAAACGCGGGAACCTTTTTGCCGATCTCTAATTTGCTCATGTCAGTTCTTCACGGGTTCGAAAATGGCGTCCAAATTCAGGTGATCGCAAAAATCCATGAACTCCTCGCGCAGCACGCCGATATGCAGGCGGCTGGGTACATTCACGATCATTTGTACGGAGAACATCGGAGCGCCGGTGTGCGCAGCCGCGTAGGAGCGCGTCGATAGTTCGGCGATGTCCACCGCCCGCTGCGCGAAGAAACCCGACAGCCCGGCGACGATGCCGGTCTGATCCAGGCATACGACGTCGATGGAGTAGGGCAGCATGTCGTTGCGCACCGAACGTTCCTCGGTACGCCGCAGCTGAATGTTCATGCCGGTGGCGTCGGCGAGTTTCTTGAATTCTCCTTCGAGCTTCGCGAGCGTGTGCCAGTTGCCGTTGACCAGCAGCAGCATCGCGAATTCGTTGCCGAGGGAAGTCATGCGGCTTTCGCTGATGCTGCCCCCGCAGTCGGCGACCGCCTTGGACAGCTCATGCACCATGCCGACGCGGTCGCCGCCGACCGCCGAAATCACGATATGTTGTTTCATCGGCGCAAATTCTACCGGATGGGCGCTTGCCTTAGGTGCTGTCCGGCACTTAAGGTAGCGTAATTTACTGCGGGGCCTTGAATGTTCTCCGGAAGCATGGTCGCAATCGTCACGCCGATGACCGCCGAGGGCGATCTGGATTGGTCTGCATGGGATCGGCTGCTCGACTTCCACATTCGCGAGGGCACCGACGCTGTGGTGGTCGCCGGCACCACGGGCGAGTCGCCGGCGCTGTCAATGGCCGAAATCGAGGAGTTGACGCGCCGCGCAGTCGCGCGCTGCCATGGCCACCTGAAGGTGATAGTGGGCGCGGGGACCAACTCGACCCAGTCAACGATTTCACGCACTCGCATTTTGTCGCGGCTCGGCGTCGATGCCGTGATGCTGGTGACGCCTTACTACAACAAACCGCCGCAAGAGGGGTTGTACCAGCATTTTGCCGCTGCCGCCGATGCCTCCGCGGCCCCCGTAATTCTGTATAATGTGCCCAGCAGGACGGCGGTGGATCTGCTGCCGGCGACGGTTGCCCGCCTGGCGCGACATCCCGGCATCGTGGCGATCAAGGAGGCTGTCGCCTCACTGAGCCGCGCGCGGGAGATTTTGGGCGAGTGTCCCGCCGAGTTCGCCTTGCTGTCGGGCGATGATGCCGGCGCTCTGAGCGTATTGAGTGTCGGTGGACGCGGTGTGATCTCCGTAACCGCTAATGTTGCGCCGCGCCGCATGCACGAAATGTGCAAGGCGGCGCTCGCCGGAGATCTCTCGGGCGCACGGTCGATCGACGCCAGCCTGCAGCCTCTACACAGGGATTTATTTGTTGAAGCAAATCCGATACCGGTCAAATGGGCCGTCGCGAGAATGGGCCTCATCGGGCACGCGCTGCGCCTTCCACTGGTCGAACTTTCCCTCAATCATCAAGAATTGGTGCTGCGCGCGATGCTCGCGGCCGGTGTTTCCCTCGAGGATCAAGCAGCATGAGATTTGACCGAATCCTGACGGCGGCCGTTGCCGTCGCCTCCTTGAGCGGCTGTCATTTGTTGAGCAAGTTGCAGCCCGACTGCCACCGGCCGCAGGAGTATCAGCGGGCGCGGGAAGTGGCGCCTTTGATCGTGCCGGAGGGGATGGACAAGCCCAATACCTCGGGTGCGCTCTCCATTCCGACGGTGGGCCTGGCACCTCCGCCGCCGGGTCCCAAAGATGTCTGTCTGGACATCCCGCCGCGCTACCAGCCCGCCCCGACCAACAAGGCCGGAAGCAGCGGTTAACACAAGCCAATTTGATCGCCCGGTTGGGCTCCGGTACCCTTGCGCCGCTTAGGAGAGGTGGCCGAGTGGTCGAAGGCGCTCGCCTGGAAAGTGAGTAACATCCCAAAAGGTGTTCGAGGGTTCGAATCCCTCCCTCTCCGCCATTTAACGCTCAACGGTTATGGCGGTTCGCGTTTGCATCTTCGCGACGACTGGTCACGAACCCCGTCAGGCCCGGAAGGGAGCAGCGGTAGCGACTTTAAGTCGGGCGCCGAAGTCCTGCTGGCGCGGGCCGCCTCCCATTTTGCCTGTGGAGGCGCATATCACTGAACGCGCCATGCGGAGCGAACGCCTCATGCGGAACGAACGCCCCATGCGGAGCGCGCGCCCCGCCCAGGCGTGCCTGTTAAACTGACTGCAATCTATGAGCTACGTCGTACTGGCACGCAAGTGGCGCCCGAAGCGCTTCGCCGACATGGTGGGACAGGAGCATGTCGTGCGGGCGCTCGCCAATGCGCTCGACAGCAACCGGGTGCATCACGCCTTTTTATTCACCGGGACCCGCGGCGTGGGCAAGACCACCATCGCCCGCATCCTGGCGAAATCCCTGAATTGCGAAACTGCCGGCGTGAGTGCCAACCCCTGCGGGCAGTGCGCAGCATGCCGCGAAATCGACGAGGGCCGTTTCGTCGATCTGATCGAGGTCGATGCAGCATCGCGCACCAAGGTGGATGACACCCGCGACATGCTCGACAACGTGCAATACGCACCGACCCGCGGGCGCTACAAGGTGTACCTCATCGATGAAGTGCACATGCTGTCGAATCACTCCTTCAATGCGTTGTTGAAGACGCTGGAGGAGCCGCCGCCGCACGTGAAATTCCTGCTGGCCACCACCGATCCGCAGAAGCTGCCGGTAACGGTGCTGTCGCGCTGCCTGCAGTTCAGTTTGAAGCGCCTGTCGGCGGCCCTCATCGGCGAGCGTCTGAAGACGATCGCGGAGGCTGAGAACCTGCCGTTCGAGCCGGCAGCGATCGTTTTGCTGGCGCGCGCCGCCGAAGGCAGCATGCGCGACGCCTTGAGCCTCATGGACCAGTTGATCGCCTTCGGCGGTGGCCGCGTCAGGGAAGTGGATGCGAGAGCCATGCTCGGCACCATCGATCGCGGCCACATCGCGCGCTTGGTGGATGCCCTGGCTCGCGGCGATGGCGGAACTCTGCTCGCCGAGGTCAAGGTGCTCGACAGCGACGCACCCGACTACGATCGCGCGCTGACTGAATTGGCCGCCTTCCTGCAGCGCATCGCCATCGTGCAAGTCGTGCCCGGGGCCGCCGCCGACGATGAAGAATTCGACGCGCAGGAGCTGCGGCGGCTGGCGCAGGCGATCTCGCCGGAAGATGCGCAGCTCTACTACCAGATCGCCATCGGCGGCCGCCGCGACTTGAACATGGCGCCCGAGCCTCGTCTGGGGTTCGAAATGACGCTGCTGCGCATGCTGGCATTTCGGCCGGATGGCGCAGCGCAAGCCGTCCTAGGTGCCGAAGCCAAGTCCATCGAGAGCGGGGCAGGTGGCGTCGCGCTGCAGGCTGCAGGTGCACCGGTGCCCGATGAGGGCCCCCCAGCCTCGCGACCCCCATCGCGACTCCCAGCATCGACACCCGCGGCCGCGCCGCCCTCGGTGAGGCTCATCAGCGTCGATGCCGCCAACTGGCCAACCCTGGTGGAAGCGTCCGGCTTGAGCGGCATGGTGCGCCAGTTTGCGCTCAACTGCGTACCGGCAGGTTTTGAGAACGACGTACTGACCTTGAAAATCGATCCGGCCGCGGCAGATCGACGTACCAAAGTCATCGATGAGAAACTGACGCAAGGGTTGTCCAAGTACTTTACGCGCGACATCCGCGTGGTGTTCGAGATTTCCGAAGCGGACCTGGCATCGCCGGCCCGTCAGCGCGCCTTGGCGGAGCAGGAGCGCATTGCCCGCGCCGCCAGCGCGTTCGAGTCCGACCCTGTGGTCAAGGGCCTGCGCGAACGATTCGGCGCCGACGTCGATGCGGGTTCGGTAAAGCCGGCGAATTGAACGGGAGGTCGACATGATGAAGGGCGGTTTAGGCAATCTGATGCGCCAGGCGCAGCAGATGCAGGAGACGATGAAGAAGGCTCAAGAGGAACTGGCAGGCCTCGAAGTGACCGGCGAGTCGGGCGCCGGCATGGTGAAGGTCACGCTCAACGGCCGGCACGAGGCGAAGCGGGTTTCCATCGAGCCGAAGCTGCTGGGTGAAGACAAGGAGATGCTGGAGGATCTGTTGACGGCGGCGATCAACGATGCCGTGCAAAAAATTGCGGCTCGCAGCCAGGAAAAATATTCCGGGTTGATGTCGGGCTTGAACCTGCCGCCCGGGATGAAATTACCCTTTCAATGAAATATTCGCCGGCGCTGGCCCGTTTGATCGATGCATTGCGCTGTCTGCCGGGCGTGGGTCCCAAATCCGCGCAGCGCATGGCGTTCTATCTGCTGGAGCGCGATCGCGACGGCGGTCGTTCCCTCAGCCAGGCGCTCGCCGAGGCGCTGAGCAGCGTCGGTCATTGCAAGCGTTGCCGCATGCTGACGGACAGCGAATTGTGCGCCATCTGCGCATCGAGCCAGCGTGAAACGGCGCAGCTGTGCGTGGTGGAATCACCCGCCGACGTCGTGGCCATCGAACAGTCGGGAGGATTCCGCGGCCGATACTTCGTTCTCATGGGCCACTTATCGCCGCTCGACGGCGTTGGTCCCGCGGAACTCGGACTCGATGAATTCGAGCGCTTGCTGAATGCAGGCGACGTGCGGGAAGTGATCCTGGCCACCAACCCCACCGCCGAGGGTGAGGCCACCGCACACTACCTCGGTGAGCTGGCGCTGCGCCTCGGCATCAAGGCCTCCCGCATCGCCCACGGTGTTCCTGTCGGCGGTGAGTTGGAGTACGTAGACGGCGGTACGCTGGCGCACGCCTTGGCGGGCCGCACCGTGGTCTCGTAGACGGCTACGACACGAGACTCTTGTAGAGCCTGAACAGCCTGCGGTAGCTCTCGTAGCGCCGCGCCGCGATGTGACCGTTGAGTACGGCCGTGCGCACGGCGCAGCCCGGTTCCTCCATGTGCCTGCAGTCCTTGAAGCGGCAATTGACGCTGCGCTCCAGCACCTCGACGAAGCCGCGCTCGGCGGC
>Ga0116226_10000040_pt1 | contig 85500 bp, 70 predicted proteins | sample S1TSphfallax_FD_89692 | JGI IMG/M metagenome (GOLD analysis project Ga0116226, IMG submission 89692) | Host-associated microbial communities from peat moss isolated from Minnesota, USA - S1T2_Fa - Sphagnum fallax MG | ecosystem: Host-associated > Plants > Peat moss > Unclassified | place: USA... | reverse complement strand
CGGTTGCAGGTGCTGCATGCCCCCGCCTGTGGCTGGAACGATTTGGGGTCGGTACCGAGGGTCATCGAAGTGCTACGTCACCTGCCCCCCGACGGTCGACGCCTGGGCACGTCGGCCGCGCCCGCCGCCGCGCTCAGTCTCGCGGATCAGCTCGGACGACTGGGCCGGGACAAGCTGCTCAATCTATGCCCTTGAGGAACCGGTAACCGTTCTGCTGTTTCCCGCGTGCGCGGCCATCACCGCAGCCACATCCGCCTGAGCAACGGATCCCCGTCGAACAGCTGATGCTTGAGCGCGCCGATGACATGCACGGCGAACAGCACGTATAGCGTGTAGGCGAACCAGGTGTGCCAATGGCCGAACACGCCGTGTAGGTATTCCTTGAGATCGGGGTTGAGCGCTGTGATGGCAGGGATGCGCGGGAATGGAATCGTGCCGAACAGCACCAAAGGATGGCTGTCGGCGGCTTTCCAGGCCGAATCGTGCATCCAACCGGACAACGGCAACGCGAGCATGAGCCCGTACAGCAGCAAATGCGCAGCATGCGCCGAACGGCGCTCCCAGAGGGAGTAGTGCTCGGCCAGCGGTGGCGGTGCATGCGACAACCGCCACAGAACCCGCATCAGCACGAGCCCGAGCACCGTGATGCCGATCGACTTGTGCAGATCGATCACCGGTCGCACCGCGCCGTCCGGCAGATGATCGACCGACAAGGCCAACGCGACGTTGATCGACAGGCAGAGCGCGATCACCCAATGCAGCACGATCGCGGTGGTGGTATACCGCGTTGCTCGACTCGCCTCCGGGCGACGCCGCTGCGGCAGCCAATCCACCCGCTGCGTGAGCACCGCGAACCACCCGAGCAGCGCGCCGCAATGGCGCATCAGCTGAAAACAGAATGGCTCGGTCAGAGCCGCAAGACCCGCGAGCAGCCACTCGCGCGGCGTCGAGCGTTGGCCCCTCCACCGGTTGTAGAACGACAGCCCCCACAGCAGAAACACGAAATCGATGAGCAACTTCACGCCGATTACCCAGAGCACGGGTGCGAGGACGGCCGGGGCGCTGAACGCAAAGAACACCAAGAACACGAATGCCGTGACCCCGAAAACCGGCTGCAACGTATCGATCACCTTGAGCGGCAACATCAAACGGCCCACCGACGAATACGCAGGATTGCCCACCATGTCGCGGTACGCATACAGGGTCTTCAGAAAACCACCGAACCAGCGCCGGCGTTGCCGCATGAAAGCGGCCAGAGTGTCGGGCGCATCCGTCACGGCGACGGCACCGGGCAATACGCCCACCCGCCACACTTGGCCATGCTCGGCGGCATGGCGATGCAGACGATGCGTCAACTCGTAATCTTCGACCCACGAGGTGGGATCGAAACCGCCGACGGTCAGCAGCGCATCGCGGCGGTAGCAGGCGAACGCGCCCGATACCAGCAGCAGGGCCCCGGCACGCATCCAAGCGACGCGCGCAATGAAGGAGCGCAGATACTCGAAGGTTTGGAACCACTCGAACCAGCGGCCCGCCACGGTGGGACCACAGCGGGGGGTCAGCACACCCCCGGCACAGACCAGACTCGCATCGGCGCAGAAGCAGCGCCGCATCTCACGCACCGCATCCTTACGCAGCACCGTATCGGCATCCAAGGTGATGATGAAATCGCTGGTCGCAAGCGCGAGCGCACGATTGAGGGAGTCCGCCTTGCCGGTATTGGGTTTCGTGAGCACCGTGAGCGACGCATGCGTGCCCGATCGGGACGGCATTCCGGTGACGCTGGGCGCGATCCCATAGCGCCGCGCCAACACGCCCGCCGTGTCGTCCGTCGAGCCGTCGTCGATGACCCAAATCTCGTCCGGCCGATCGTCCTGCTCGAGCAACGCGTCCAAGGTGGCGGGCAACGCATGCGCCTCATTGCGAGCCGCAATGATCACGGCCACCGATTGCAATCGACCCCGCTCCACGATGACGCGCGCTTCGTCTCGATGCCGCCGCAACTCGCCCGCCACGAAAAAGATCAGCCAGGTGTCATAGACCACGTAGACGAGGCCGGCACTCCAGCGAGCAAGACCCGGGAGTGTCCACAGACCGGCGATGCTCGCCACCCACAGCAGGAGTACCGCCGAGAACAAGGCTTGCGCGACGGGAAACCGAAATGACTTCTGCATGTCTGCCACTATAAACTCCTGTAGCGCCTGTCCCGCTCGCAACCATTTGACCTAATGCGGTGAAGTCGGTTCCATGCTGACCATACCGTGACCCACGTCACATTGGGTCGGCCGGTCGGCTCTTAAACTGGGGTATGGCAGATAGGACACTCTCGCGCAAATGCTTCACACCCGTGACAGGATGCAACCAGGAGCCATGAGCGATACGGAAAAATTACGTCGGCCCGACTTCGAGCGCCGGGGCAAGAAGGCGAGCGGCCGTGTCGAACACGACGAGCGCGGCAACGCCGTGTGGGTGCGTAGCCGTGCGAGCGACTCCCAGGAAGTGGCTATCGACGACTCGCTCTCGATCATCGAAGAGCCACCCAAACCGCATCTCGACTTGACTCGTACCGCCCCGCGCGCGCTACCCAAGAAGCGCTGAAACTCACGACCCGGCGAGACTGGGTCCGTCTACCTCGGCACGCACCCGCGCCTGAAAATAGGCCACCGACTGCTCATGACGCGGACTCAGTGGACCCGGTTGATAAGCGCCGGCCCGATAGTTCTCCTGGGTGCTCTCACAGATTTGAAAATCCTCCCGCACGATACCCGCGTTGACCTCGATGGTATGACGCCTCGACGCCTCGGCCTCGGCCGACAGATCGGCGAAATAAAAATCATAGATCAGTTCGGTCGATGCGACTCCCAATGGATTGATCCGGCTGGTGTTCATGCCGCCGGGAAACACGGACAGCGTCCAGTTGGGCCACATCCACAGCCACTTACCCCCGTAAATCGAACCGTCGCGTTGCGGTGAGGTCATTCGCACCAGACCATTGCGCGCCACGGTCTCGAAGTTCTTGAAGTCGATGACCTTCATGAATCCAGGATGAATGCCCGGGATGTGATAACCCTCGACGAAATTATCCGTGTAAGTCTTCCAATTGCTGCGCATCGTGAAGCCGCGGCGTTCGACCACCGCATAGCTCTCGATCGGCGTGTCCTCGACTTCCGCCGGCAGGTCCCCCAACTGGTCGATCAGGCTCGCTTCGGGGTCGATGCCGATGAACAGCAAGCCGCGCCACACGGCGAGTTCGGCACGTTCCAACGGCCAGTCGGATAGGTTGAAATCAGGGTCGTCACCAAAGGCGGGCGCGTGACGCAAGCCTCCCCGCTGGTCATAGACCCAGTTATGGTACGGACATCGCAGCACCTGGCACTGTCCCTGGCCGTCGGCGAGCAGCCGCGCGCCCCGGTGCCGGCAGACATTGTGCAAGCCGCGCAGCACGCCGTCCTGGCCGCGCAGCGCGATCAAATTCCAGCCGGCTACGTTTACCGCCAGATAGTCGCCAGATTCCGCGAGCCGGGAAACGGGACCGAGCAGCTGCCAGTGGCGGCGAAAGATCGCCTGTCGCTCGCGTTCGAACAGGGAGGGGTCCACGTAATAACGAGCGGGGAGGTTGGTGGGTAGCGCCATCGGCACCATGGTAGTACGTTCCCGCACCTCACGCATCCTGCCAACCGGCCTCACACCAGTTTGAGGTCCACCGGCGCGGTTTGCTGAAAGATCTTCGTGCTCTGTGCCGGCGAAAGTCCCCACAGCGAGCGGAATAACCCGCCTAGCACGGCACGGTAATCGTTGAGCACGGGATAGTCGCGATCCTGAAACAAGGTGCCGCGCTCCACCCGCTGTTGGGCACCCAACACCTTGCCGCCATTGACGGCCCCGCCGAGAACCCAGTACACGGTGCCATGACCATGATCGGTGCCGCGATTGCCGTTCTCGCGGAACGTGCGACCGAATTCCGACACCACCACGACCACGGTGTTGTTCCACTCGTTGCCGAGCGCCTCTGAAAAGGACGTCAAGCCGCGGCCGAGATTGCTCAAATTGTTGGCGAGCGTACCCTGCGCCGCGCCCTCGCCCACGTGGGTGTCCCAGCCACCCACGTCGATGAAGCCGATACGATATTTCTCGCGCATCAACTGCCCCATCCGCGCCGCTTCGAGCTCGAAACCTTTCGAATTGATCGCGTTGCGGTTTGCCGCGTTCATCTCCGCGCCAAACTCGTCGGCCACCTCTTGCCGCAACTCGAGCCCACTGCTGACCGCAGCCTCGAGGTGATGGCCGTCGTACATGTCGGTCAAGATCCGCGACTGGCGATCATCGAAGGCCGGCTTGCCCACATTTTTCAGCGACAGGTTAGGCACCATGGCGGGACCTGCGAACGCGAGCGGCAACGCATCGGTGAAGGCGATGGCTCCGGCAGCCCCGAACGCATCCGCCGCGCCGGCCGGGCGCGCCGCACCCAGCACCCCAGCCAGTCGCCCCAAGAATCCCGAACGGTAATCGCGTGCGCCACCCGTCGCTTGGCCGAGTTCGATACTATCCTGGGTTTCGAAGTGGCTACGCGACAGATCGTCGGTTCCGGCGAAGGGCACGAACGCGGCCTGGCCCTCTCTATAAAACTTTCCCAACGTGTCTCGAACCGCCGGCGCCAGCGCCCAGTCCGCGTCGAGCGGCAGCGCGCCGGTATTCGAGGCGGGGTCGGGGCGCGCAATCGCAATGTTCGGACGAGCCTCATAGTAAAAGCTGCTCGAGTAAGGGATCAGCAAATTGGTCGAGTCGTAACCGCCCCGCAAGAACACCACCAGCAGTCGCGGACCGCCGGTGGGAGCCGCATACAAGCGGCCAGCAACGACCGTGCCGGCGGCGGCGGCCAATCCCAGCTTGATGAGCCGACGACGGTTCAGTCGCCCGCTGACGCGCTCATGTCCCGCGGCTGGCTCATTCATAGACGAACTCCGGTGATGCGAGCAGAAAGGTATTCCACTCCTGTTGGGAATTGGCGCGGCTCAGCGCATCCTTGGTCCTTGCGGCCAGAAACGGCTCGACGGCCTCGTAGTACAGTCGGTTCGACAGCTGCGGGAACCCGGCGACGGCGGTCGCCGCCCCTGGCTCCGGCTCGAACAGTCCCGCGTTGCCGGCACCGATGGCTTTGGCGATCTCGAAGCGCCGGCTCATCTGCCCGGAACTCGCCCAATTCGTCTCGAGCAGCGAGTAGCCGTCCGGCGTTTGGTGGCCATAGGGGGTTTCGCCAAGACTGTTCAACCAGTTCTGCAAAGGGCGGGTATTGCTGATCGATTTACCGTCGTACGCGAAGCGCACCGCGGAGACCACGAAGCGCATAGGATCCTTGAATTTGCCGCCGAGGGCGGTATCGAGTTCATGCGACATGAACAACGTGCGCAGCACCGCCGCGATGTCGCCGTCGGTGTGCATGAACGTTTGTGCCATGCGCTCGACCAACGCTGGCGGCGGATCGTCGGCGACGAAATACACGGCGAGCTGGCGCGAGATGAACCGGGCGCAGGCAGGCTCCCGCACGATGCGATCCACCGCCTCCTCGACTTCCGCGAAACCCTGCCTCTGGATCGGATGGCCGAGCAACGTCTTGGCACCGAAGTCATGCCGGGCCGGATTGAATTCGAAGGCGCCGCTGTGCCGATAAAATGGTTGCAGCGCCGGCCTGACTCGCCGTGACTCGCCGGCGTTGACGCCGACGCCGGTCAACACACGGGCTAGATTCTGCACATCGGCTTGAGAATATCCGCCGTTAACGCCCAGGGTGTGCAGCTCCATCAGTTCACGAGCGTAGTTTTCGTTGATGTGACCGGCGGCATTCTGATTGTTGTCGAGGTACTCGAGCATGGCGGGATGCTCGAGCGTCGCCATGACCAAATCCCTGAAGTGGCCGAATACATGCGGCCGGATGGCACGTTCCTCGTAGTCACCCACCAGCCAGCGAACATTCTCCTTGCCTTGGAACACATTGAAATGATTCGTCCAGAACCACACCATTTGTTCCTCGAGCTGAGCCTTCGAATAGACGGCGCGCAACAGATCGTGGCGCACCGCTTCGGAGGCCAGGCGATTGCCCTGTTCGTTGAGCGCTTTGCGCAGAGCCTCCTTCTGCGGGCCATCGGTGAGCGCGTTGATCGACATGCGCTGCGCCTTGACTTCGGCGAGCGCGCTCGTCGGGTCGACCCGGTTGACCTCGAGCGCCGCGATGTCGGCCGCGATCGGCGGCGGCAGTGCGGCGGTCGCCGGATCCAGTTGGGCGTCCAGGTACCGTTCACGGCCCAAGCGACGGAACTCGGCAACGGTCTGTGCATCGAGACCGAAACTGACCCGCTCGAGCCATAACGCGTCGTTACGCTCGAGTACCGGGTGCAGGGCTCGCGGGGCTGGTGGCGACGCGCAGCCGCCTAACGCGAGGCCGAGACCAATCCCGAGCGCCGCGGCGTAGCCGCAGCGCACCAGCCGGAGCCGCGCCATATCCGCCTTGAGGTTCATGACACGGGAACGGCCGCGGCGGCCGGCCGTTGACAGCGATTCTGTGACGCGTTTCCCCGTTGCAGCGGCAGGTCCCCCGAACGCTAGTATCATCCGCCGATGAACCTCAACCGATTCTTGGCGGGGGTGGCCTCCCTGGTCATCGTGATCGCCCTGTGGAAGCTCCATGCCGCCGAGGCTGGTGTCGTCGTGAGCCGCGCGTCCGTCGACGGAATTCCCGTCACCGTGTTTCGACGGCTCGCGGATGGGCGGCGGCCGGTGGTCGTGATCGCCCATGGCTTCGCGGGATCGCAACAGCTGATGCAATTCTTTGCCCTGACCTTCGCACGCAATGGCTATATCGGCGTGACCTTCGACTTTGCGGGCCATGGCCGCAATCCCCATCCCCTGACCGGCAGCATTACCGAGGCGAGTGGCGCGACCCGTGTGCTGGTCGACGACCTGCGCCGCGTGGCTCTTTACGCACGTCCGCTCGGCGACGGCCGCCTTGCCGTGCTCGGCCACTCGATGGCCACCGACATCGTCATACGCTATGCCGAGGCCACTCCCGACGTCGCAGCCACCATTGCGGTGTCGATGTTCTCGCCCGTCGTCACCGCGACCGCACCCCGCAATTTGTTGGTGATCGTTGGCGCATGGGAGGGCACGCTCAAACGCGAGGCGCTGCGCGCCGTCGGCCTCGTCACGACGACACCGCAAGCCGGGATGACCTATGGGGTCCCGGCGCAGGGCACGGGTCGTCGTGCCGCGTTCAGCCCCCATGTGGAACATGTGGGGGTGCTCTACAGCGAATCGAGCATGCGCGAAGCGCTTGCCTGGCTGGACCAAGTTTTCGAGGTACGACGAACCCAAGCGCCGCTCTTCGACGCGCGCGGACCCTGGATTCTCGCGCTGCTTTTTGGCGTGGTGCTGCTGGCACGGCCGCTATCGACGTTGCTGCCGCGAGTAGCCGCCGCACCGACCGGCGCCGGGCGCAGCTGGCGTGACTTGTGGATACCGGTCATCGTGCCACCGATCGCGACGCCGTTGTTGCTGCGCGTGTTACCGACGCACTTCCTGCCCGTGTTGGTCGGCGATTACATCGCCGTTCATTTTGCCGCGTATGGGATTCTCACGCTCGTCTGTCTGTGCTGGACTCGCCCGCGCCACCTGCCGCGCGTGAAAATCTCGCCAGCGCCGGCGGCATTCGCGGCCGCCGCCGGCGCCGTGATGGCGTACAGCCTCTTGGCTGTCGTCTGGCCGATCGATACGTTCGTGACCTCCTTCGTACCGAGTCCCGCGCGCGGCCTGTTGATCCTCGCGATTCTGAGCGGGACCCTGCTGTTCTCTTTGAGCGACGAGTGGTTGACCCGCGGAGCGGGCGCCGCGCGCGGCGCCTACCCGGTGTCGAAAATCCTCTTCGTGCTGTCCATGCTGGCGGCCGTGGCGCTCGATCCCTACCGGCTGTTCTTTCTCATCATCATCGTACCCATCATGATTCTGTTCCTCGTGGTCTATGGATCATGGAGCGCCTGGCTCTACCGACGTACCTGGCATCCATTCGTGGCCGGCGTGACCAACGCGGTGGTGTTCGCGTGGGCAATCGGCACCACCTTTCCGCTGGTCACGGGGTGACACCCGGGCGGCCCTCATGCCATACCACCCGCCTCCTGTCCGGCGAACCAGTTGATCGCGTATTGCACGAGCTGCGCACCGGTGGTCAGGTGCAGCTTGTACTTGATCCGATGACGATGTGACTCCACCGTTTTGATGCTCAAATTGAGGAGCTGCGCCGTTTGGCGCGTGCTCTTGCCCTGGCCCACCAGATGTAGAATCTGCAATTCGCGGTCGGTCAGCCGATCGATCGGGTTCGCCGACAGGAAGGCGCCACGCGCCGTCGATTTGCGGACCATGTTGAAGCCAACGCCCTCGGAGACATAGATCGCACCCTCGAGAACGCGCCGCAATGAATGCAAAATCTCCTGACTCGTTGCTTGTTTCATGATGTAGCCATTGGCGCCCACCGACAGCATGCGCTCCGCGTAGATCGTTTCGTCGTGGCTCGATAACACCAGGATCGGCAACATCGCGTAATGGGCGCGGATGTCGCGCACCAACTCGATGCCATCGCCCTGGTTCAAGCCCAGGTCGGCGATGATGACGTCGGGGTTCGATTCGGTGATGGCAATTCGCGCATCACGGGCCGTATCGGCCTCCGCGCACACGAGAAGATCCGGTTGACTCTCGATGATTCCACGCAGTCCCTCGCGTACGATCGGGTGGTTATCGATTATCAGAACGCGACGCGCCCTGAGTTTGGTCACCGTCATCCTTGACGCAGTGTCGGCGGGAGAAACCTCTGCATCACTGATACGCATGGGTAGTTTCCTCCTGAGGTGATGAGGTTAAAGAATTGCTCTCACTGATAAAAGCGACATAGCTAGATGAAAAACCTCACGGTTGGTGAAGAAACGGACATTTCTTTCGCCTCGACGGGCTTGTCTTGCGAGCAGGCGGCCCCCAGCCCACCCCGACAGCGCCCCCGGACCCGCCCGCGGCACCCGAGCGGCCAGCCGCCCGGACCGGCAGGCCTATTCCTACCGACTTCGGGTTGCTGGATAATTAACTAAGGTGTCGAACCCACGTGATATCTGATATACATGAGGCAAAGCTGCCCCAGGGCGAGAACCCAACGCGATAACAAACAGCAACCTTAGGAGATTCCATGGCTGGTCGTAATTTTCTCTTCGTTCCGGGTCCCACCAACGTTCCTGACCGGGTCCTGCGTGCCATGGTCGTCGCGATGGAGGATCACCGCTCTCCCGTCTTTCCGGTCCTGGCGCGTGCCTGCCTCGAGGGGCTGAAGCCGATCTTCAAGACCACCACCGGCACCCCGTTCATCTTCCCGTCGTCGGGCACCGGTTGCTGGGAAGCGGCGTTGACCAACTGCCTGAATCCGGGCGACAAGGTGCTCATCGCGCGCTTCGGGCAATTTAGCCATCTCTGGGCCGACATGAGCGCCCGGCTGGGGTTCGACGTCGAAATCATCGAAACGCCCTGGGGCGAGGGGGCCCCGGTGGATCGTTACCTGGCCGCCCTGGAGGCCGATTCGCAGCACAAGATCAAGGCGGTACTCGTCTGCCAGAACGAGACCGCCACCGGCGTGACCAGCGATGTCCGTGCGGTGCGCGCGGCGATGGACAGTGTCAAGCATCCGGCGCTGCTGTTCGTCGATTCGGTCAGCGCGCTCGGCAGCATCGACTTCCGGATGGACGAGTGGGGCGTCGACGTGTGCGTCAGCGGCTCCCAGAAGGGTCTGATGCTGCCGGCAGGTCTCGGTATCACGTGCGTCAGCCAAAAGGCGCTCGCGATCGCGAAGAGCACCAAGTCGCGCCGCTGCTATTTCGATTATGGTGACATGGTGAACTCCAATGCGTCGGGCTACTTCCCTTACACGCCGGCGCTACCCATGTTGTATGGCCTGCGCGAATCATTGGCGATGATCGCCGAGGAGGGCTTGGAGAACATCTTCCAGCGTCACAACTACCTGGCGAGCGGCGTGCGCGCCGCCGTGCTCGATGGCTGGAAACTCAAACTCTGTGCGGCCGAACCGAAATGGTACTCCGACACCGTGTCCGCCATCTTGGTGCCGGAAGGCATCAACGGTGCCGACGTGATCTCCCGGGCATTCAAGCGTTACAACTTGGCGCTGGGCGCGGGGCTCTCCAAGGTTGCCGGCAAACTGTTCCGAATCGGTCATCTGGGCGATCTGAATGAACTGATGTTGTTGGGCGCGATTGCCGGTGCGGAGATGGCGATGCTCGACGTGGGCGTGGCGATCGAACCCGGCAGCGGTGTCGCGGCGGCGCAGAGTTTTTGGCGCGCGTATTCAGCGCCTGCGCTGGCACGACCGGCTGAGACCACCCGCGCCGGCATGGCGGCATGAGCCAACGGGTCGTCTTCCTGGATCGCGCATCACTGAAGGCGGTGGTGCGCAGGCCCTCCTGTGCAGCGGACTATGTGGAATACGCAACGACGGCGGTGCCCGACATCGTGGGCAGGCTCAAAGGCGCCACGGTCGCCATCGTCAACAAAATTCCGATGCGGCCGGAGACGCTCGAGCAATTGCCCGAACTGAAGTTGATCGCGGTCGCCGCCACCGGCTACGACGTGATCGACGTGCCTTACTGCAAGGCGCACGGCATCGCCGTCGCGAATATCCGCAACTACGCGGTGCACACGGTCCCCGAGCATGCGTTCGCGCTGATTCTGGCCCTGCGTCGGAACATCCTCGCCTACCGCCAGGATGTCGATAACGGCGTCTGGAACAAGTCCGAGCAGTTCTGCTTCTTCACGCATGACATTGGCGACCTGCATGGCGCCACGCTCGGCATCATCGGCGAGGGCGCGATCGGTCAGAGCACGGCCGCGATCGGCCGGGCCTTCGGCATGCGGGTGCTGTTCGCGGATCATCCGCCGCCCAAGATGCCGGGTGTGACGTTCACGCCGCACGATGAGGTGCTGGCGCAATCCGATGTCATATCGCTGCACTGTCCGTTGCTGCCCTCGACCCGCAATCTGATCGACCTCCCGGCGTTTCGAAAGATGAAGCGCAATGCGCTGCTCATCAACACCGCGCGCGGCGGACTGGTCGATGAGGCGGCCTTGGTCACGGCGCTCGAGGAAGGGCTGATCGCGGGCGCCGGCTTCGACGTGCTCACCGTGGAACCGCCGCGGAACGGCAATCCGCTGCTCGATCTGAAGCGGAATAATTTCATTCTCACTCCTCACGTGGCCTGGGCATCGGATGGCGCCATGCAATTTCTCGCCAATCAACTGATCGACAACATCGATGCATGGGCGGCCGGCACACCACAGCACCTGGTAACTTGAGTTCTCGAGTGAAAAAGCTTCTCTACCAATTCGACACCGATCAGCAGCCGTCGGTGTTCGACAACGTGGTCGCCTACGACGGCGGCGCCGATCATGTCTGCGCGTATGGCGGAATCAGCGCGCAAAACGTCGGCGGCCTCGTCGAAGGCGCGATCTTTACCCGCGGCCCGAACGACAAGAAGTACACGGCGATCTTCATCGGGGGCGGCAACCTGAGCGCGGGTGAAGCGCTGCTGCGGGCGGTACGGGACAAGTTTTTCGGCAAGTTCAGCGTCTCCATCATGTTCGACTGCAACGGCTCCAATACCACCGCCGCGGCCGCGGTGGCGTGGCTTGCCCACGGGCGCACGCTCGTCGGCAAGCGTGCCGTGGTGCTGGGCGGTTCTGGGCCGGTCGGCCAGCGCGCCGCGCTGCTGCTTGCTCGCGAGGGTGCCTCCGTGTGCATCACCGGACGCAAGCTCGGCGTCGTCCAGGCCATCTGCGATTCGCTCAACTCGAGATTCGGCGTGAACGTAACGGCGAGCGAGGCCAGCACCGGTGCCGACCGCGCGGCGCGGCTCGAGGGTGCGCATATCGTGCTCGCCACGGGTGCCGCCAGCATCACGCTGCTGGACGCCGCGAGCTGGCGCACCAACCCGACCCTGGAGTTGATCGCCGATGCCAATGCGTCGCCGCCGGCCGGCATCGAGGGTGTTGGCATCAGCGACCGCGGCACCGAGAGCCATGGCAAGCTGCTGTTCGGACCGCTGGGATTCGGCGCGTTGAAACTGGCACTGCACCGAACGTGCATCGCGCGCCTGTTCGAACGCAATGACCTGGTGCTCGATGCGGACGAGATCTATGCGGTGGCCAAAACGATGGTCGGCCAGCCATGAGCATGACGACCGCACCCATCGAGCAGTTCCTCGAGCAGCTTGCGAGCAATGCACCGACCCCCGGCGGCGGCAGTGCGGCCGCCATCATGGGCGCCATGGGCGCCGCCCTGGTCTCGATGGTCTGCAATGTCACCCTCGGCAAGAAGGGCTGCGAGGCGGTGGCGGATGAAATGCGGGCGGTGCGCGACGGCGCCGAAGCGTTGCGCTTGCGCCTGACCGCGATGGTGGCGCAGGACGTCGCCGCATTTGATGGCTTGATGGCGGCATACAAGCTGCCCAAGGCAACCGACGAGGACAAGAGCCGGCGCGCCGCCTCGATTCAGGACAGCCTCACGAGCGCAACCGAAGTGCCGCTCGCCTGCGCGCGTGCCTGCGCTGCGGTGATCGCCCTGGCGCGACGGGCCGGCAAAGACGGCTATCAAGGGGTGGTGAGCGATGCCGGCGTCGGCGTGCTGGCCGCGTATGCCGCTTTGCGCAGCGCCGCGCTCAACGTTTACATCAATGCGCCGGCATTGAAGGACCGCGCGGCCGCCGCTCGTTACCTGGCCGAGATCGATGCGTTGGTCGCAGCCTCCAGCACGGACAACGAATCAGTCTATACGCTGGTGCGCAACCGGCTCTGAACTCGCAGCGCTCGACGGCACGCCGTGGCGCTGCTGTCAGGCGGTGGCGATGCGCATCAAGTTGGTGGTGCCAGCTTTCCCGAACGGCATACCGGCAATCGCAACGATGATTTGACCCACCGCGGCGAAGCCCTCGCGGCGCGCCACTTCGCAGGCCATCGCGGTCATTTCATTGACATCGCTGACACCGTTGATCTGCACTGAATGGATCCCCCACACAACCGCCAGCCGCCGTGCCGTCTCCACCACCGGGGTAAGACTCAGCACCGGCGCCTCGGGCCGCTCGCGTGCCGCGCGCAAACTGGTATGGCCCGAGCGGGTGTAGCAAACGATCGTCGCTGCATGCAGCATGGCGACGGCGCCGCGCATCGCGCTGCAGACCGCATCCGCGACGTCGGCCTGGCGCTCCGGCGGATGGGATGCATTGATGACCTTGCGGTAAGCCGGGTCGGCTTCCACCTGCTCGATGATCCGGCTCATCATGCTGACCGCCTCGACCGGATATTTGCCGGAGGCGGATTCTGCGGAGAGCATGACGGCATCGGCGCCGTCGTAGATCGCGGTGGCGACGTCAGAGGCCTCCGCGCGCGTCGGCACCGGGCTCTCGATCATCGATTCGAGCATCTGGGTGGCCACCACCACCGGCTTGCCCAGGTCGCGGCACACCCTGACGATGCGCTTTTGGATGGCCGGTACCTGCTCGGCCGGCATCTCGACGCCAAGATCGCCGCGCGCAACCATGACCGCGTCGGAGGCGGCGACGACTTCGTCGAGCCGCGTGATCGCCGCCGGCTTTTCGATTTTGGACATGATGCCCGCGCGGTCGCCGATCAACGCACGCGCCTCGTGAACGTCGTCGGGGCGCTGCACGAACGACAGCGCCACCCAGTCGGCGCCGAGTTCCAATGCGAGGTCCAAGTCCCGGCGGTCTTTCGCGGTCAGCGCCGTCAACGGCAGGACCACGTCCGGCACGTTGACGCCCTTGTTCGCCGACAAGCGGCCGCCCACGACCACGCGAGTATCGGCGAAATCGGCACCACACCGCTCCACCGCCAGGCGCAACCGGCCATCGTCGAGCAGCAGTTGCGAGCCAGGCTGCAACACCGCGAATATCTCCGGATGCGGCAAGCCGGCGCGCGCCGAGTTGCCAGGGGTTGGATCGAGATCGAGGCGAAACGATTGGTTGGCAGCCAAGTGAACCGGACCATCGGCAAAAGTACCCACCCGTAGCTTCGGACCTTGCAGATCCGCGAGGATGCCAATGGGTCTGCCCGTCTCACGTTCCAAGTCACGCAGCAGCGCAAACCGGGCGCGGTGATCCTGCGCGGTACCATGACTGAAGTTGAGCCGGAACACATCCACCCCGGCGAGGAACAACCGGCGTGCCATCTCCGCCGAAGAACTCGCCGGCCCCATGGTGGCGACGATCTTGGCATTGCGGCTTCTACGAAGGTTCATGCTGCCACCCCGCTGTCGATCAGTATCGCGCGAAAATCGTTGACGTTGGTGAGGGTGGGACCGGTGACCACCGAATCGCCCAGCGCGCTGAACAGAGTATGCGCGTCATTGGCATCGAGTGCGTCATTCGGTTTGATGCCGAGAGCCCAAGCCCGTGCCAGCGAGTCGGGTGCGAGATAAGCCCCCGCGATCTCCTCCCGCCCATCGACTCCATCGGTATCTCCGGCCAATGCATGGATGCGGGCATGACCGCCGAGCGACAAGGCCAATGACAACAGATACTCGACATTGCGTCCGCCGCGGCCCGCGCCGCGGACCGTGACGGTGGTCTCGCCACCGGATAGCAGTACGCAAGGCGTCCTGAACGGCTGGTTCCGCCCGGCAACCTGCAACGCGATTCCGGCCATCACCTTGCCCACATCCCGCGCCTCCCCTTCAATGGCATCGCTCAGGATGTGAGGCTCGATCCCGGCCGCACGCGCGACGCTCGCAGCCGCCTCGAGCGCGCGCTGCGGCGTCGCCACGATCTTCACGCTCGACCGTCCGAGGCGCGGGTCACCGGGTTTCACCGATTCGCCGCGGCCACTCGAGAGCAGCGCCTGCGCCGCGGGCGGCAACTCGATGCCATAGCGCCGTACGATCCGCAGCGCATCCTCGCAGGTGGTCGGATCCGCCACCGTCGGGCCCGAGGCGATGTCGATCGGCCGGTCGCCGGGCACATCCGAGATCACGAGCGTGATGACCTGCGCGGGATGACACGCGGCGGCCAGTCGCCCGCCCTTGATGCCCGAAAGGTGCCGGCGCACGCAATTGACTTCACTGATCGTGGCGCCGCACGCGAGCAGCGCCCGGTTCACGGACTGCTTATCGGCCAGCGTCAATCCCTCGGCCGGCAGCGGCAACAACGCCGATCCGCCGCCCGAGATGAGGCACAGCACGAGATCATCCTCGGTCAGATCACCGACCAACGCGAGCATCCGTTCGGCGGCTCGCAAACCAGCCGCATCGGGCACCGGATGGGCGGACTCGACGATCTCGAGTCGCCGGCAGGGAACGGCATAGCCATAGCGGGTCACCACCAGGCCGTAGAGCGCGCCCGGCCAGTGATCCTCGAGTGCCCGCGCCATCGCGGCCGACGCCTTGCCGGCACCGATGACGATCAACCGCCCGCGTGGGACGGGTGGCAGCCACGGCGGGATGCATAACGCCGGCTGTGCCGACGCGATGGCGGCGTCGAACATCTGGCGCAGCAGCAAGCGCGGGTTCACGCAGGCGCCACCAGCGTATTGGCCAAGGAGCCGATGCCGCTGATCGACACGTCGACGGTGACGCCATCGCGGATCGATCCGACTCCCAAGGACGTGCCACAGGCGATCACATCGCCCGCTAGCAGCGTCATGTCGCGTGACAAACGGCTGACCAACTCGGCCGGCGGGATTATCATGTCCGCCACGAGGTAGTTCTGCCGTTCGCTGTCGCCCACGCGAGTGATGATGCGCGCGCCGCCCAAATCGATGTCGGTGGCGATGCAAGGACCCATGCAACCAAACGTGTCGAAGCTCTTCGACCGGGACCACTGGGCGAAGTCGGGCGACTCGTTGAGGATGTCCGCCGCGGTCACATCATTGATGCAGGTATAGCCAAAGACGTAGTCGAGCGCATCCTCGGCTGGGACATCCTTGCAGCGCCGGCCGATGACGATTCCCAATTCCCCCTCGAACACGATTTTGCCGAGGTAGCCCCTGGGTCGCCGTATCGGCTCGTCGGGTCCGATGATGCTGCTCGTGGGTTTGAAGAAGAACAACGGATGGGCCGGCTCCGCTTTACCGAGCTTGCTCGCGAGCGCGCGGAAATTGTTCCACAGCGCGATCACCTTCGAGGGCACGCACGGCGCCAACAGCTTCACCGAGGTCATCGCAACGATGCGACCCGTGGGTTCGGGCGAATCGAACAGATCGCCCGCGAATTCCACGATACCATCGTCCTCCCACTGGCCGAAACCGATGCCTCCGTCACTCGCTCGAAAACGCACCCAGCGGATCACACTCATGACGGCCTAGAGCACGGATTGCAGCAGTTTACCCATGTCGGCCGGATTTCGCGTCACCTTGATGCCACAGTCCTCCATCACCGCGAGCTTCTCCTGGGCCGTGCCTTTGCCACCGGATATGATCGCGCCGGCGTGACCCATGCGTTTGCCCGCCGGGGCCGTAACCCCGGCGATGAAGCCAACCACCGGCTTGCGCATGTTGGACTTGATCCAACGCGCGCAAGTTTCCTCATCGTCGCCGCCGATTTCGCCCACCATGATGACCGCATCGGTCTGCGGATCGGCATTGAACAGCTTCATCACGTCGACGTGTTTCATCCCGTTCACCGGATCGCCGCCGATGCCGACACAGGTCGACTGGCCGAGCCCCAACTCCATGAGTTGACCCACGGCCTCGTAGGTCAGCGTTCCGGAACGTGACACCACGCCGATCCGGCCCTTCTTGTGGATGTGTCCGGGCATGATGCCGATCTTGATCTCATCCGGAGTGATGACGCCGGGACAATTCGGTCCGATCAACAGGGTCTTCTTGCCGAGCATGCGTTGCCGCGTCGCGATCATGTCGCGCACCGGCACCCCCTCGGTGATGCAAATCACCAGATCCAATCCCGCGTCGACGGCTTCATCGATGGCCCCGGCGGCAAATGGCGGCGGCACGTAGATCACCGACACCGTCGCTCCGGTCTGCTCTTTGGCATCCTTCACGCTGCCGAAGATCGGAATGCCCTCGAAGTTCTCCCCGGCCTTGCTCGGATTGACGCCGGCGACATAGGCCGCCTTGCCGTTCGCATACTCGCGGCACAGGCGCGTATGAAAGGCGCCCGTCTTGCCGGTGATGCCTTGGGTCATGACGCGAGTGTTCTTGTCGATCAATATGCTCATGCGGAATTCCTAGTGGGCGGCCACGGCAGCGACGATTTTCTGGGCGGCGTCCGCCATGTTGTCGGCGGCGATGATCGGCAGACCGGAGTCCTTCAGCAATTTCTTGCCGAGGTCCTCGTTGGTGCCCTTCATCCGCACGACCAACGGTACGCCGAGTTTGACCTCTTTCGCCGCGGCGATGACCCCTTCGGCGATGGTATCGCAGCGCATGATGCCGCCGAAGATATTGACGAAGATGCCCTTCACCGCCGGGTTCTTCAACATCAGTTTGAACGCCTCGGTCACTTTTTGAGTGGTCGCGCCACCGCCCACGTCGAGGAAATTGGCGGGTTCCGCACCGAACAGTTTGATCGTGTCCATGGTCGCCATGGCGAGGCCAGCGCCATTGACGAGGCAGCCGATGTTGCCGTTCAAGGAGATGTACGAGAGATCGAATTTCGAGGCCTCGATCTCCGCCGGATCCTCCTCATCGAGATCCCGCAGCGCCACGATCTCCGGGTGCCGGAACAGCGCATTCGAATCGAAGTTGAACTTCGCATCGAGGGCGAGCACTCGGCCGTCGCCGGTCAAAATCAGTGGGTTGATCTCGGCCAGCGACGCGTCGCATTGCACGAAGGCCTGGTAGAGACCGTGCATGAACTTGCGCGCCTCGGGCAGTGATCCCGGTGGAACGCCGATCTTCGAGGCCACGGCATCCGCTTCGGCATCGGTGAGCCCGGCGACGGGGTCAATGGCAACCTTGTGGATCTTCTCAGGGGAGTGCGCCGCGACCTCCTCGATCTCCATTCCCCCTTCGGAACTCGCCATCAGCGTGACCCGTTGAGTGGCGCGGTCCACGACCATGCCCACGTACAGCTCCTTTTTGATGTCGGCGCCCTCTTCGACCAACAACCGCTTCACCAAGCGTCCTTCGGGACCGGTTTGATGGGTGACCAAGGTCATCCCGAGGATGGCGCTGGCGTACTGATGGACCTCATCCAGCGTCTTGGCCACCTTGACGCCGCCGCCCTTGCCGCGGCCGCCGGCATGGATTTGTGCCTTGACGACCCACACCTTGCCGCCCAGTTCGCGCGCCGCCGCGTCCGCCTCGGCGACGGAAAAACAGGGGATCCCGCGGGGTGTGGTGACCCCGAACTTGCGGAGGATTTCCTTGCCCTGATACTCATGAACATTCATACAGCAAGACCTCGTAGACCCAAAATGCTGATGATACCCGCGTGGCGCATTCCCATCGGATGAAAATGGGGTCGCCGCGCCGACCGTTTCAGTGCGCGGTAGCCGCCGGCGTCTTGCTGGCCTCGAGACTCTGGGCCAACAGTTTGGTCAAGGCATAGACGGTATCCAGATGGGGAGTGGGCGTCTCGGTCAGGCGTGCGAGTTCGATGACGGACCCGAGTAACGCATCCACTTCGAGCTCGCGCGAAGCTTCGACGTCCTGGAGCATCGACGTCTTGTGGTGTCCAACGCGTTCGGCACCGGCGATCCGCTTCTCCAAGGGCACGCGGAACGTCACGCCGAGCTTGTTCGCAACCGCTTGCGCCTCCTGCATCATGTTGCGCGCCAGATCCCGGCTTAATGGGTATTGACATATTCCGGCAAGCGTGGCCCGCGACAAGGCGCTGATGGGATTGAAAGTGAGATTGCCCCATAATTTCAACCAGATCTCGCTGCGGATATCGGTGAGCACCGGCGCCTGAAGCCCGGCGTCGATGAAGCATTGAGACACGCGACTGACGCGCTCGGAGGTGGATCCGTCGGGCTCACCCAGCGGAAAGCGATTGCCCTCGACGTGCTTGATGACCCCCGGCTCGAGCAGTTCCGCGGCCGGGTACACGACGCAGCCCACGACCCGCTCGCAGCCGATGAGTTGCAAGATCCGGCCGTTCGGATCCACACTCTTGACCTGGGTGTTGGCGAGCTGACCGGGGTAGCGATGAAAGTACCAATACGGGATGCCGTTCTGCATCGGCACCAGCACCGTATCGGGCCCGAACAGGTGCGGTAACTGCTCCACCACCGACTCGAGCTGATGCGCCTTCATCGCGAGAATGACCACATCTTGGGGACCCGCCTGGGCGTAGTCGTTGGTGGCTTTGATCTTGGGGACCGACACCTCGCTGCCGTCGCCGAGCAGTAAGCGCAGGCCGCGGCTGCGCAGAGCGTCGAGATTCGCGCCGCGCGCAATGAAAGTGACGTCGGTACCCGCTCGCGCGAGCAGGGTGCCAACATAACCGCCGATCGCTCCGGCCCCAATGATCGCTATTTTCAAGGTCTTTGCTCTTTTGAGGTTATTCTCGAGTCCGATAGGTTACTGAATCGGCCGGCAAACGGCCAGAACACCCGCCGGTCACGGAACTCCCGCGGCGCCGGCCGCGCAGGCATCGCCGGACGGCCAGAACTGTGATCCATTCGCCACCCCGCGACAGCCATGCCAGACATAATCCAGTCGGGATTTAACGCCAAGCCTTCGCAATGGGAGCGCTCGCTTCATGGGATGCATCGCGGTCGAGAGCGACTCCACGACGACCTTGCTGGATGCCGAATCGCATTCCGGATCGCATGCCGATTATGACGGTTTTGCGCGGCTGGCGGCGCTGCTGTGCGGTACCGAACACGCCGCCATCGAGATCGCCGGCACCCCCGCGGGCGGTGGTAACCCGGAAGGCCGGCCCGCCGTGGCCCGTTGCCCGCTCTGCGCCACGACCGGCGAGCGGATCGGCACCATCACCGTGTACGGGCGCGCGAACCAGGAGATCACGGCCGCACAACACACGGCGCTCGAGTTGCTGGCCCGGCAGGTCACCGAAACCATCGACTTGAGATCGCGTGCCGCCGACGAACTGTCCCGGGCACTCATCGAGAGCGCTCCGGTCGCGATCTATCACTCCCTGAGCAACGTCGCCTACTACAATCCGGAGTATCGGCGCATGTTCGGTCTGTCGGATGACCCGGGACCGGATGACTGGGCCGCGGGAGTGCATGACGAAGACCGGGAACGCATCCAAGCGTTGTGGAACGAGTTCTGCCGCAACCCGTGCGCCACGAAATTCGAATATCGGATGCGGCCCGTCGATGGCGTGGTCCGCTATCTGTGCGAGCAGCTGGTACCGGCGCGGGGGGTGGCGGGCTTCGTCGGCACGATCAGCGACTTTACCGACCTCGTGACCGCGCGCGATAACCTGCAAAAAGCCGAGACACTGTTCGCGGACACCTTCGATCAAGCCCCGATCGGCATCGCCTATGCCGATCGGCACGGCCGTATCCAGCGCTGCAACCGGGCTTACAGCGCTTTGACCGGCTGCACACCCGAAGAACCGGGCGAACGCAGCGACGACGGCCTGGAGTTGCAACGTCTGTGGAACGGCGAGATCGCGGTGGCGGAGGCCGAGCGACGTCATCGGCGCCCGGACGGCACCCTGGTCTGGGTGCGCTCGACGACCTCGCTGGTCCGCGGTCTCGACGGTGCTCCGGATTGCTCGGTCGAATTCCTGCGCGACATCACCGAGCGCAAACAATACGATCTGGACCTCGAGCGCGTGCACAAGGAGCTGATGGCAGCCTCACGCCAGGCGGGCATGGCGGAAGTTGCCACCAATGTGCTGCACAACGTCGGCAACATCTTGAACAGCGTCAACATCTCGGCAAGCTTGGTGGCCGAACGGGTCAAGCAATCGAAGGCGTCCGGTGTGCTGCGCACCGCCGATTTGTTGCGCGAGCAGGGTTCGAACCTCGCCCAATTCTTGGGTGACGACGCCCGCGGCCGGCGCATCCCGGAATATCTCGCTTCACTGGGTGAACAGCTCGCCAACGATCAACGCCTGACGCTCGAAGAGATCGTCTCCCTGCGCAGCAACCTCGAGCACATCAAAGACACCGTCGCGATGCAGCAGAACTACGCAAAGCTCTGCGGAGTGACCGAGATCGTCACCGTCGCGGAACTGGTGGAAGACAGTCTACGCCTGAATGCCGGTGCCTTTGCGCGGCACGGCGTGAAGGTGCGGCGTGAGTTCACCGAGGTGCCGCAGATCACGGTCGACAAGCACAAGGTGCTCCAGATCCTCGTCAATCTGATTCGCAATGCCAAGTATGCGTGCGACGAATCCGGCCGGCGCGACAAGGAGGTCATCCTGCGAATCGAGCCCTGCGCCGCGGGAGTCCGGATCGCCGTCGTCGACAATGGCATTGGTATTCCCGCCGAGACCATGGCGCGGCTGTTCAGTCACGGCTTCACGACTCGCCGTTCCGGCCATGGCTTCGGCTTGCACAGCTGCGCGCTTGCGGCGCAGGAACTCGGCGCAACCTTGCGCGCGACGAGCGACGGAGCGGGCTTGGGCGCGGCGTTCATACTCGAGCTGCCTTGCGAGTGGCAGGCCGCCGGTGCGTGAGCCCCTCCGCCCAGGGCCACCACGACTGCTGATCGTCGATGACAATGCGGCGATCCATCAGGATTTCCGCAAGGTCCTCGCGGTCCAGCCCGAGCATGCGGCTCAATCCGCGCTCGATCAGCTCGAAGCCGACATTTTCGGCCCATCCGCACAGGTCGCGATCCGACCGGAATTCGAGATCGACTCGGCCTACCAGGGTCAGGAAGGCGTGGCGATGGCGCGGGACGCGATCGCAGCCGGACGCCCGTACGCGATGGCCTTCATCGACATGCGCATGCCGCCGGGCTGGGATGGTCTCGAAACCATCGTGCAGCTCTGGGGCGTGGACCCCGACATTCAAGTGGTCATCTGCTCAGCGCATACCGACTACGACTGGACCGAGGTCGTGCAGCGGCTCGGTCACTCCGATCGCCTGCTGGTGCTGCGCAAGCCGGCGGAACCCATCGAAGTGCTGCAATGTGCGACAGCGCTCAGCCGGAAATGGGAAAACGACCGCCTCGTCAAAGCCGAGGTGGGACGCCTCGAGGAGGATGTCCTGACCCGCACACGGGGTCTCGAGGCCGCGAACCGGCAGTTGCGTCACCTCGCAACCCACGATCCCCTGACCGGCCTGCCAAACCGGGTCTTGTTGGATGACCGACTCGCCCAGGCGATGGCGCGCGCCGACCGGGACGGCGCCACTTGCGCGATCATGGTCTGCGATCTGGATCGCTTCAAACTCATCAACGACTCCCTGGGTCATCGGGCAGGCGATGAAATGCTCAAGGAAATCTCGTCCCGACTGACCACGATGATGGCCAGCCTCGATACGGTGGCGCGCTTCGGGGGCGACGAGTTCGTCCTGGTGGTCAATGCCATCGCGAGCCCGGAGGTGGCTCTCGAGCGTGCCTCCGCGGTGATTCAGGCGCTGACCGTGCCGGTACGCATCGCGGGCATCGACATCCATGCCTCCCCCCGCATTGGCATCGCGCTGTACCCGCGCGATGGCGCATCCATCGACACCTTGCTGGCGCGGGCCGGTGCCGCCATGTTCCGGGCCAAGGAGAACGGCCGCGGCCAGGCCCAACTCTACTCGCCCGGCATGCATCGCGACGTCGAGCGCCGTGTGCAACTCGAAAGCGACCTGCATGCGGCACTCGCCGAGGGGCAATTGCAGCTGTACTACCAACCAAAGGTCGACGCGCACACGGGCAGCCTGCGCAGCGCCGAGGCGCTGATCCGCTGGATCCATCCGGTGCGCGGCTTGGTGTCGCCCAGCGAATTCATTCCCCTGGCTGAGGAATGCGGTTTGATCGGCGCCATCGGCGAGTGGGTGATCCGCGAGGCCTGCCGGCAGGCACGCGCCTGGCAACACGCGAACCTTCCGCGGTTACGGGTCTCCGTGAATCTCGCCGCCTCACAGTTCCGCGACAGCGGGCTGGTCGACAGCATTCGCAGCGCCCTCGACGATGCGGATCTCGAAGCCCGTTATCTCGAGGTGGAACTCACCGAATCGGCCGTGATGACCAACCCCGAGCAATCCATCGACGTGCTCGAACAATTGAGCGCCATGGGCGTCCTCGTGTCGGTGGATGATTTCGGCACGGGCTATTCGAGCATGAGCTATCTGCGCCGCTTCCCGATCGACAAGCTGAAGATCGACCGCGTGTTCATCAACGAGATCGTGAGCCGCCCCGAAGATGCATCGATCGTCCGCGCCATCATCTCGTTGGCGCATAGCCTGCGCCTCAAAGTGGTGGCCGAGGGAGTCGAGACCGGGGAACAGCTCGACTTCCTCAGGGCCGAGGGCTGTGACGAATACCAGGGCTATCATTTCAGCCAGCCGCTGCCCGCCGCCGAATTCGAACGGCTGCTGCGCAAGGCCCACTCCGACGAACCTTTGAGCGAGGCGGATGCGCTGCGCACCCACAGCAAACTCGCCGCGTACGTGCGCCGCTAGCCGCTGTTGCGCAACGCCGTGGCGATCGCGTTGATGGATAGTTGGATGCCTTCGCGCACGCGCGGATCGGTCTCGCCGGCGCGATGCCGCTTCAGGAGCTCCACCTGGAGCAGATTCAACGGTTCGATGTAGGGCAGTCGCAGGCGGATCGATGCATCGAGCGCCGGGTGTTTCTCGAGCAGCCGCGACTGCCCTGTGATGCCGAGAATACGTTCCTGGGTGACCGCCCACGCAGCGCGGATCCGGCCGAACACCGTGTCGGCGAGCGTGCGATCCTCGACGAGACCGGCATAGCGAGCGGCGATGTTCATGTCAGACTTGGACAGCACCATCTCCAGATTATCGAGCGTGGCACGGAAAAACGGCCACGCCGCATGCATCTCCTTGAGCAGTCCGTCGTCACCGAACGCGGCCAGCGCATCCCCCACGCCGTACCAGCCGGGCAGCATGACCCGCGCCTGCGCCCAACTAAACACCCAGGGAATCGCCCGCAAGTCCTCGATCCGGTTGGACGGCGACCTCGACGCCGGCCGCGAACCGATCTTCAATTCCGCGATCTCCGTGAGCGGCGTCATCTGCCGGAAGAACGTCGCAAAGCCTGGGGTTCCATACACCAGGCCCCGATAGGCCCGGCAAGCCTCCGTGGACAACGTGTCCATCGCGGCGGCGAACCGCTGGCGATTGTGCGCGGAGAAGGACGGTTGTTCCAACGATGCCAACAACGTCGCGGCAAAGATCGATTCCAGATTGACGGCCGCACTCTCGCGCGTTCCGTACTTCGCCGCGATGATTTCACCCTGTTCGGTGATGCGGATTCGGCCGCGCACGGTGCCGCTCGGCTGTGCCCGGATGGCCGCGAACGAAGAGCCGCCGCCACGACCCACCGCGCCGCCGCGGCCGTGGAAAATCTGCATGGGTAGAGCGGCCGCCTCGAACACCGCATCGAGCGCGCGCGTCGCCTGGTACAGGCTCCAAACCGACGTGAGGTAACCGCCATCCTTGTTCGAATCCGAATAGCCGACCATGACCTCCTGAAAGCCATGGGTTTTGGTGATGCCCGACACCTCGGGCAATGCCAACCACTGCGCCATCACCGAGGGGGAGCGCTCGAGATCATCGATGGTTTCGAACAGCGGCACCGCCATGACGGCGGCGACGGGCGGCCGTTGCGGTCGGTACAATCCGGCCTCCTTGAGCAGCACGTACACCTCGAGCAAATCTGACACGGTCGCGCACTTGGATACGATGTAGGTCGTGACACTACCGGCGCCATGGCGGCGATGCGCCTCGGCGACGGCCCGCACGATCGCGAGTTCCGCCAGCGTTTCGGCTGAATAGGCGGCGAACGGGCTCGCCAGCAGTCGTTCGCTGCCGAGTTCCCGGCGCAGCAACGCGACTCGCGCAGTCTCGTCCTGGCCCTGGTAAGCGGGCTCCACCCCGGCCACCCGCAACAATTCGGCGACGACTCGTTCGTGCACGTCCGAGTTCTGGCGCAAGTCGAGCGTGGCCAGATGAAAACCAAAAGTCTCAACCGCCCGAATCAGGCGTGACAGGGCGCTGCTGCCGTTGGCACCGAGAGACTGTTCGAGTACCGTCAAGTCGGCGCGAAATTGCTCAGGATCCGCATAGGGCTCGCCGCTGACCGATGCCGGCCTGGGCGGCGTGCGCCCGGCGAGATCCTGATAAGTGGCCGCGAGCCGTGCATAGATGCCGGTGATCGCGCGGCGATAAGGCTCATCGGCGCGTCCCGGATTGAGGTCACCGCTGCGCGCCGCCAATTGGTCGACCGCGGCCGAGACGGTGGTCAGTTCGGTCGATACCGACAGCTCCTTGCCGATCGCATTGAGCTCGGCCAGGTAGTCGACCAGCAACACCTGCGAGGCGCGGCCGAGGGCCCAACGCAGCGAATCGGCGGTGACGTGCGGATTGCCATCCCGATCGCCGCCGATCCAGCTGCCGATCCGCAGGAAGCTGGGCGGACGGTGGCCCAACAGTCGTTCCCAGCGCGCATAGAGCACAGGAATGATCGGCACGAACACGTCACGCAAATAGGTGAGCGCCGTATCGACTTCATCGGCGACGTACAGGCGCTCACGCCGCAAGGCCCGGGTCTGCCACAGCAACGCGATCTGCGCGGCGATGCTGTCGACGATGATCTCGCCCTGCGGCGTCTCGGTGGCTCCCGCATCCCGCAGCCGCAGCAGCGCCGCAATCCGGTTGCGATGGTCGAGCATGCTCTTGCGCATCACCTCGGTGGGGTGCGCGGTGAGCACCGGCGCCACGAGCGCCCGCTCCAACAGTGCCTGCACCGCCGCCGGTGGGGTCCCCTGGGTGCTGAGCAACGCGAGCGTCGAGGCCAACGTGCCTTCCGGTTCCGCGCTCGCCACTTGCCGGTCCTCGGCCAGGTTCGCGAGCATCGAGAACAGCATGAAACTGCGCGCGAACGCCACCGTTTCGTCGAGTGACAGCGATTCCCACTCGGAGCCGAGACCGCGGGGATTCGCGATGCCGCGATAGCGATCGACCGAGGATGCGCGGATCGCCTCGATACGCTCGAACAGCGCAACGCCGCCGTAACGGCGGATGACCTCCCCCAGCAAGCGGCCGAGAAAGCGAACATCCGCGTTTTGAGACAGTGTGGGTCGTTGAGCGGCCATATCCATTGAGCGGCCCTGATGAGCGCGATTCAATATAGCACCCCAAGGGGTTATCATCACGCGCGATGGCCACTGCCTACATCACTCACGCCGACTGCCTGCGCCACGACATGGGCGCCGGCCATCCGGAATCTCCGGCTCGCTTGAATTCGGTGAACGAGGCGCTGCGCGCAGCCGGTGTGCTGAATCAGTTGCGCTGTCTGGAGGCGCCGCGCGCTGCACGCGAGGCTCTGACGCGGGTGCACGAACCCGCCTATGTCGAGTCGATCTTTCAGGTCGCGCCGATCGAAGGCCGCGTGCAGCTCGATCCGGATACGGCGATGAATGCGTACAGCTTGGACGCGGCACAGCGGGCGGCCGGCGCCGGCCTGCTGGCGGTGGACGAGGTCTTGGACCGCCGGAGCGCGAATGCGTTCTGCGCCGTGCGGCCCTGCGGTCATCACGCCACGCGCAGCCGCTCGATGGGCTTCTGCATCTTCAACAATATCGCGATCGCCGCCGCCTATGCGCTCTGCACCAAGGGCTTGGAACGAGTCGCCATCATCGATTTCGATGTCCACCATGGCAATGGCACGGAGGACATGTTCGGCACGCCCGAATGGCGCGAGCGGATCCTCATGGCGAGTTTCTTCCAGCATCCTTTCTACCCGTACAGCGGCACCGTGAGCGCCGCGCCCAACATGGTCAACGTACCGCTCGCCGAAGGCAGCGGCGGTACGGCGGTGCGGGCGGCGGTCGAGCAGGAATGGCTTCCCGCACTCGACCGTTTTCGGCCGCAGATGATTTTCGTTTCGGCAGGCTTCGATGCCCACCGTGAAGACCTCTTGGGCGGGATGTCACTGGTCGAGGATGACTATGTGTGGCTGACCGACCAACTCTTGGGCGTCGCTCGCCGGCATAGCGATGGTCGCCTCGTCTCGATGCTGGAAGGCGGGTATAACCTCGCTGCACTCGGCCGCAGCGCCGTGGCTCACGTGAAAACTTTGGCAGGACTCGCGCTATGAAAGTGATCGAAATCTCGAGCCCGGGTGGCCCCGAACAGCTGGTTGCCGCCGAGCGGCCCATGCCCGAACCCGGCGCGGGGGAGGTGCTGATCCGGGTGGCCGCGGCTGGCGTCAATCGGCCCGATGTGATGCAGCGTCAGGGCCGCTACCCGCCACCGCCGGGAGCACCGGACTATCCCGGTTTGGAAGTGGCCGGCGAGATCGTGGCGCTCGGCGCAGGACTCGAGGAGGACGCGCGCTGTACGGTGGGCGCCCGCGTCACGGCCTTGCTCGGGGGCGGCGGCTATGCGGAGTACGCACTCGCTGCCGCGCCACTGTGCCTGCCCATCCCGACGGGCTTGAGCCTGATCGAAGCGGCCGCCCTGCCGGAGACCTGCTTCACCGTGTGGACCAATGTGTTCGAGCGCGGCCGCTGCAAGACGGGCGATGCCGTGCTGATCCACGGCGGGACCAGCGGCATCGGCACCACCGCGATCCAGCTCGCGAGTGCCTTGGGGGCGCGGGTGTTCGCCACGGCCGGTTCCGACGAGAAGGCTCGCGTCTGCGAGCAGTTGGGTGCGCTGCGCGGCATCAATTATCGCACCGAAGACTTTGTGGACGTGGTCAAGCAGCACACCGACGGCAAGGGTGTCGATGTGATTCTCGATATGGTCGGCGGCGATTATTTGGACCGTAATTTGCAAGCCGCGGCGGTCGAAGGTCGCCTGGTCATCATCGCGATGCTGGGTGGCGCGCGCGCGGAACTGAAGTTGGCCACCCTGCTGACGAAGCGGCTGACGGTGACGGGCTCGACGCTGCGTTCGCGCACCTTGAGCGAAAAGGCCGCGCTGGCCACCGCGGTGCAGCATAACGTTTGGCCTCTGCTTGCCGGCGGTCGGATGCGCCCGTTCATCCATGCCACCTTCCCGCTGGATCTGGCGGCCGAGGCGCATCGGCTGATGGAGTCCTCCAACCATATCGGCAAGATCGTTTTGACCGTCTAGCAGCGCTCTGTTTCCCCTCAAGGCTGGCTCCCGGGTGCCGCTACAGACTGACAGCGATCGCCTGTGGCGGCATCGTGGAGGAGTGGGGCATGCTCGAGAATCTGCAAAAACGACTCAAACTCGCCTCGAGCTTCCCCAGCCCTCCGGCAATCGCCGAACAGATCATCGAGCTCGCGGCCGACCCCGACGTGGATGTCCTGAAGATCGCGGCCGTGATGAGCCGGGACCCGGCATTGACGGCGAAGATGCTGCGTATCGCCAACTCACCGCTGTATGCCAAGCAGCGCAAGAGCCAGAATCTCAGACAGGCCTTGGTGGTGCTCGGCTTGAGTGCCGCAACCACGCTCGCCTTGAGTTTCAGCCTGCTCGGCACCTACCGGACCACGAAGGCCACGCGCATCGACTACACCCGCTACTGGCGCCGCGCGATCTTGAGTGCCACCTCGGCCCGAGCCTTTGCCGAATTGCGGCGTCTCGAGGCGGTGGAAGAAATCTTTCTCGCCGCCTTGCTTCAGGACATCGCGGTGCTGGCGATCGACCGGGTCCAGCCGGATTTCTATGAGGATCTCGCGGCACGCGCGAACCACTCTCAACTCGTCGCTCATGAAATCGGTCGCTTGGGGGTCGATCACGCCTCGGTCAGCGCCTGGCTGCTGCGGCTCTGGAAGCTGCCGGAGTCCTTGTGCGAGACGGTGGAATGGAGCCACTCGCCCACCGCCGCGGACCCCGACACCCGGATCGGTCAGGCGGCCCGCTGCTTGGGTTTGGGCAGCGACAGCGCCGAAATGCTGTTGGGCGACCGCGCCTCCCTGAAACTCAGCGAATTCTCGGCCAACGCCAAAGCCTGGCTCGGCATCGAAGCGGAATCGGTGGGTGCCATCATGGAGCGTATCGTGGCGGAATTGCCCGAAATCGAACGGCTCTACGACGCCACGCTGATGGACCCCGATGCCTGTGCCGCCATACTGGAACAAGCGCGCGAAATGTTGGTGGTGCGCAGCCTCTACACCGTGCAACAAGTCAACGCCCTGGAGCGCGTAACCGCGGATTTCGCGGCACGCACGGCCGAACTCGAGGAGCAGCACCGGCGCGATCCGCTGACCGGCGTGTTCAATCGCGCGCATCTCGACCGCGTGCTCGAAGCGGAGTTCGGCGGCGCAGAGCTCGGCAACTGGCCGCTGTCCCTCGTGTTCGTCGCGCTCGACAGCTTCAAGGAGCTGACCGACACCTACGGCGGCAACACCGGATCAGCCGTGCTCACCGCAACCGCCAACCTCATTCTCACGGCAGTGCGCGACACCGATTGCGTGGCCCGTTACGGCGCAGAGGACTTCATCATCATCCTCCCCGGTCTCGATTCCGAAGGCGCCATCCGCTTGGGCGAACTCGTGCTCGACAAACTGCGTGGCGCGCATCACGAGGTCGACGGCGGCACCGTGGTCGCCACGGCGTCCTTGGGGATAGCCACGAGCCGACCGGGCAAACCCTTTGCGAGCGCCTCGAAACTCGTGGACGCGGCCAGTCGAACCGCCTATGCGGCGCGACGTCTCGGCCGCAACAAACTGCTCGTCTACCAGGGCAACGGCGAAACCCTGTCGAGCATGCAGGTCACGCTTCCGCCCGCTTGAGGACGCGACCGTCACTCCCGCGGATCGATGGTCGATCCCGGCTGGAACAGCCGATAATTATTTCGACCATTATATTTTGCCTGATACATGGCCACGTCGGCGCAGCGCAGCAGCGCCTCACCCTCCTCAGCATCGTCCGGAAACACCGCGATGCCGATGCTCGCCGTCAGCATCAACTCGTGGTCATCGATCCGATAGGTCGATTGCAAGGCGCGCAGTATGTTCTCGGCGCACGTCGACGCGTCCGTGATGTTCGCGAGCGCGGTCAGCAAGACCACGAATTCATCGCCGCCCTGCCGGCTCACCGTATCGGTGCTGCGCACGCAGCCCTGAAGGCGCCGCGCGGCTGCCTGAAGCAGCTTGTCGCCGATGGCATGGCCCAGCGAATCATTGACGCGCTTGAAACGATCGAGATCGACGTAGAGCAGAGCGGCATAGCAGCCGTGCTCCCGCGCATGCGCCACCGCCTTGCCCAGGCGCTCAGTGAAGAGCGCCCGATTCGGCAGATCCGTCAGACTGTCGTGATGGGCGAGCCGGGCGAGTTTGCTGGACAACTCCCGCGCCGCCGTCACATCCTGTGCCACCATCACGGCACCGATGACTCCGCCGATGCGGTCATGGATCGGGGCTGCCGACACCTCGACCGCAACCTCGCTGAAGTCCTGTCGTCGGAGCAGACATCCGGTCGACAGCGAGACACGCCGATCTTCGATGATGGCGCGTGCCGTCGGGCACGGAATCGTCTCCCGCGTTTCGCAATCCACGATCGTGAATATGTCATCGACCGCCTGGCCCGACGCTTCGCTCTGCCTCCATCCCGTGAGCTTCTCCGCCACGCTGTTGAGGTAGTTCACCCGCCCGCTGAAATTCGTGGTCACCACCGCATCGCCGATCGAATTCAACGTGACCTGCGCCCGCTCCTTCTCCTCGAACAGCGCATCGGCATTGGCCAGCAGCGATTCGTTACTGGTCTGCAGCGCAATCTCCATGTCTTGACGCCGCTGACGGCACACCAGTACCGCACCCACGTAGTGTCCGTCCGAATCGTTGAGCGGCGTGGCCTGAAACTCGATCTCGGTCCTGTGTCCATGTCGGTTGACCAAGCCCGATCGGGTACGGCCGCTGGCCAGCGGATCATCGACGGTTGCACCCGACTCCTCGTCGAGGATGCAGAGGATGTCACGCAAGGGATGCCCCATCGATTCACCCCGTCGCCAACCGGTCATGGCTTCGGCGGCAGGATTGAGATACGCGATGAGCTGCTGTGAATCCACCGCAAGGACCGCTTCGGTCACTGCCGAGAGCGCGACCTCGAGCAGCTCAACGCGGTCGGGTAGCGTCACGTGCCGGCAATCCGATCAAGTTTTAGACCACGCATGCTGCTGTCGACATCTTATTCTACGTTCTACGCCTAACGCTCTGCCGCGATGAGACAGTTCACGATATCATCAGTTCACTCTTTTTGTGTCCGCCTCCTGGAAGTCAAGTGGGCAGAATCGCGATCTCGCCGGTTTGATGATGAGGGTATGTCCTACAGAGAAAGCGACGCATTAAGGGATACCCTTAAATCAGGGCTCGCCATCGGCTCACGACATCGGCTCAGGGAACGTAATTATTGCGTACGCCGTTCCGATCGAACGCGGGGGTGGAGTCGCCACGCAGAGGCGCATGCGTCGTCCCCGCTTTGAGTGGCGCGATCGCGAGACGTTGCACGATGAGCCGCACCGTGTGGGCCGCATCTGTGGCGGTGTTGGTCTCGACGGCCGCACGCGCCGCACGACCGATATGCAGGACCCGCGGCTCGAGTGTGCCGGCATTGATGTCGAGGCTGTAATCGCGAGCCGCCGCCGCCGCGAGATGCGCCGCCGCACTCAGTCCGATATATTTTTCGAGCAGCCGTGCCGTGGCCACGAGCGATCCGGTACGCCAGTAATTGGGCTCATGAATGAGCAACGCCACGGCCGACGTCACGGCACACGCAACCTGCCCCACGATTGGATGGGCCGCGGCGGGCAATGCCGCCGGTGCCTGCCCAGCGCAGCCGTTCATTGCTTCACCGACGAGTTGGATCGTTGCCGACGCAAGGTTGTCGGTGATGTGCGTCTCGCCCGAGGACATCCATTTGAGGCCGCGCGAGCGCAAGAACCGTTCGAGCGGCGCATAGCGCAGACGCGCCTGCAGCGCGCCGTTCCAGCGGGAGGCTATCTTCGCATTGGGGATGAGTACGGTCACGTTGCCACCATTGCCTGATTAAGTCTCGTAGTGGGTAGGTCGGCCGCGATCCGCGGAACTTGATAGGATCCAAAGCGCTATGCGAGTTTTGTTGGTCGAGGACGACATCATGATCGCGCAGGGTCTGGAAACCGCGTTGCGCCAGATGGGCGCCGCGGTCGATTGGATCCGTGACGGTGAACATGCCGACGCTGCGCTGCGCTCGACCACCTTCGACGTGGTGCTGCTCGACTTGGGTCTGCCCACGCGCGATGGCTTGTCGGTGCTGCGGGACTTGCGCCGGCGTGGCAATGCGACGCCGGTCATCGTGCTCACCGCGCGCGATGAAATCCCGAACCGAGTGGCGGGACTCGATGCCGGTGCCGACGATTACGTCGTCAAGCCATTCGATCTGGACGAGCTGACCGCGCGGATCCGTTCGGTCCTGCGGCGTGCGGCGGGCCGCGGCGATCCGGTCATTCAGCATGGCGACATCCGTTGGGATCCGGCGCGCCGCAGCGTCGATTACAAGGGTGCCCCGGTGAGTCTCTCGGCCCATGAATATGCGGTTCTCGAGGCCTTGCTGACCCGGCCGGGGGCCGTGCTCTCGCGCGCCCAGCTCGAGGATCGACTGTATGGCTGGGACGAACCGATCGGCAGCAATGCGGTGGAGGTCTACATTCATGGACTGAGGCGTAAGTTGGACAGCGAAGCGATCCGTACCGTGCGCGGCGTCGGTTATTTCATCCCGAAGAAACCATGACCTCCATTCGGAATCGCTTGGTGGTGGCGCTGACCATTCTCGTGGTCCTGGTGTCGATCCTCGCGGCGATCGTGACCTATCGCCGCGTGCTCGACGAGACCTCGGACCTGTTTGATTACCAATTGCGCCAAATGGCGCTGTCGCTGCGCGGACAAGTGAGCTTCGCGCCACGCATCGAAGTGCCACCCGATCAGGGCGATGCGGATTTCGTGGTGCAAATCTGGGATCTGTTCGGCACCCGCGTCTATCTGTCGCGTCCGGGTCTGCCGATGTTGAATCAGGTCGTCTTAGGCTACACCGATCTGTCGCTGCGCGGCGAGGCGTGGCGCGCCTATGGATTGCAGACCGCGCAGGGCGTGATCCAGATTGCCCAGCCGCTGCGGGTGCGACGGGTCCTCGCACGCGCCGCGGCGCTGCGCGTGGTGGTGCCCTTGCTGCTGCTGCTGCCGGTGATGGTGGCCTTCGTGGCCTGGATCGTGGGTCGGGGACTCGCCCCGCTGCGTCAGGTGACCGCCGAGGTTCAGCGCCGCGACGTGCGCAGCTTGAGTCCGGTGACAGTCACGGAGCTGCCGTTGGAAATCGCACCGCTGGCGCTCGAGCTCAACCGTCTGCTGGCGCGGCTGCAAATCGCCTTCAGAGCTCAGCGCGACTTCATCGCGGATGCGGCGCACGAACTGCGCTCACCGCTCACGGCCCTCAAGATGCAGCTTCAGCTCCTCGACCGAGCGCCCGATCCGCAGGCTCGAAGCGAAGCGCGCGAGCGACTCGGAGCGGCGGTGGAGCGCTCCATCCACCTGGTCATGCAGCTGCTCACACTCGCGCGCAGCGAGCACATCGAGGTGGCGGCACCGCCAACGAGCATCGATCTCGGCGAGATCGCCGCCCTGGCGCTGGCCGACGCCGGCGTGCTCGCGAGCAGCCGCGATATCGACTTGCAGCTCGAGGCGCAGCCGCACAGCATCGTGCACGGCGTGCCAGAGGCGCTGCGCACTCTCGCTCGGAATTTGATCGATAACGCCGTGCGCTACACGCCTCCCGGTGGCCGGGTTGTGGTGCGCTGCGCGGCGGGGCGCAACACCACGGACCTCGTGGTCAGCGACACCGGGCCCGGCATTCCCGCCACCGAACGTGCCCGCGTGTTCGATCGCTTCTACCGGCAAAGCGCAGCCACGACCGGTGGCAGCGGTCTCGGTTTGGCGATCGTGGCCGCGATCGCGAATCGCCATTCGGCCGCCGTGACGTTGGCCGACGCGCCGGGGGGCGGTCTCGAGGTCACCGTGGCCTTCCCGACCGCGGCCTTCCCGACCGTGGCCTTCCCGACCGTGGCTGCGACGCCTGCGTCATCTCGCGAGCCGGCCGACGCTGACGGCTTAAGGCTGGATTAAGCCAGGCGTGGGATGGTCCCGGCTCGAGCCCAAGTCACCCTTTCACTGCTTGAGGAGAGACATTCATGGAACTTCGTACCAAGGCGTTCAGGTTTTCCGCCGTGGGTCTGCTGGCCGTGGGCGCTGCGACGGGCTTGTACGCGCAAGCCGTCTTACACTCGCCCGCCGCACCCGTCTCGCCGGCCCCGACGCCATCGCCCACCGCGGCCCATCTCGTGCCACCGACCAGCGCTCCGAACTACCGGGCCATCGTCGCCGAGAACCAGGCGGCCGTGGTCGGCATCACCACCGCCGGCGTCATGCCGGCCGCCAATGCGGAAGGCCCGGATTTTGGCGCGCCCGGTGACGAGAACCCGCTGTCGCAGTTCTTCCAAAACATGCCGGCACCGCATCCGCGCATCATGCACGCGCAAGGATCAGGGTTCATCATCTCGCCGGACGGATTGGTACTCACCAATGCGCACGTCGTCAACGGCGCCAAACAAGTCACGGTGCGCCTCTCCGATCACCGCGAATTCAAAGCCAAGGTCTTGGGCGCCGATCGCAGCAGCGACATCGCGGTTTTGAAGATCGATGGCACCGCTCTGCCCACCGTGCAACTCGGCAATTCGGACAGCTTGGGCGTCGGTGATTACGTGTTGGCGATCGGTGAACCCTTCGGTCTGGAGGAAACCGCCACCGCGGGTATCGTGAGTGCGAAGGGCCGCACTCTGCCGGGCGATGGCTACGTGCCGTTCATTCAAACCGATGCGGCCGTCAATCCGGGCAATTCCGGCGGCCCTCTCTTTGACTCCAATGGGGCCGTCGTCGGCATCAATGCCCAGATCTACAGCAACTCCGGCGGCTACGAGGGCGTATCCTTCGCGATTCCGATCAACATCGCGATGCAGGTCGAGAATCAAATCGTCAAGACCGGCAAGGTCGCGCATGCGCGGCTCGGCGTCGAGGTCCAGACGCTGGACCAGTCGCTGGCGGATTCGTTCAAGCTCAAGACCCCTAACGGCGCACTGGTGGCCCAGGTGGTTCCGGACAGCGCGGCAGCGCATGCCGGTATCCGGGTCGGCGACGTCATCCTCAAATTCAATGGCCACCCGGTCGTGGACGCGGGCCAGTTGTCGGCTGACGTCGGTGTCGCAACGCCGGGAGATCAAGCGACCATCGAGATCTGGCGTGATGGCAAGACCCAGACGGTTGCCGCGACCATCGGCGAGACCAGCACACCCAGCGTCGCGAAAGCGTCCCAGGGTCCGGTCGAGCAGGGTCGATTGGGTCTCGCGCTGCGGCCCTTGAGCCCCGAGGAACGGCAGCAAGCCGGTGTCGATGGCGGGCTCATGGTCGAAGCCGCCAAAGGCCATGCCGCTGATGCCGGCATCCAGCCCGGCGATGTGGTCCTGTCGGTCGACGGCAATCCGGTGCAAAGCGTCGAACAATTACGCAAGATGATCGGCTCGCACGAGGCGCAAGTGGCGCTGTTGATCCAGCGCGGCAACACCCGGCTGTTCGTGCCGGTGGGTCTCGGCTAGCCTCGGGCATCGGGCGGGGGTGAGCCTGCGCTCACCCCGCCCACACCACCGGGGCGGTTGCAAGGCCTCCCTCTACGGCTCGTTCCACTCATCGCCGCTCGGGAAGCCTAGTTCTTGCAGCCGGTCGTTGGACGTCATCCACAACAAGATCTGAGCCGCCCAAGCGCTGTGCAGATACAGGTTCGGATGACCCAGCGGATCCGACTCGCAGGCATCCTGTGTACCCTTAGGATCATAGACCAGCAGATTGAACATGCGCTGCCTCTCATCGTCTGAAAAGAGGCTGCGCACCTGATTGAGAGCCGGGGTCCAGTCGGGAATGGTGGGATCGATGTATTGCAACAGCACCACCCGTACGTCCGGATTGCGCCCGAAGATTTTCTGCAACTGATCGTACACGCCCTGTTGGTACTTGCTGAGCGTGGCGTAGGAGACCGGCGTCCTCGAGGCTACATCGCCACCGGCATGCCGGTCATTACCCCCACCCCACATGAAAACCACCGAGGCATGCGCGCGGCCCGGCGGCCAATAGCCGTCAAACTTGGCATCGCTGAATTCGGGCGCGGTCTCGTCGTAGGTATCGGCTTCCCCCATCGTCTTCGATCCGGAGATGGCGAGATCCACCACATCGGCGGGATGCCCCACCGCCGCGAGACCCGCCTCCAGTTGTCCGACCCAGGAGGCGGCCTCCGACGCCCAGCTGGAATTCCAGATGCTCACGCCGTCCGCAGGGCTATCCGGCCCCAGTGCACAAATACCCGTGGCATCGCTGTCCCCGATCACCTCGATGATCGGGCGGTCGCCCTCGATGGGTTCCCAGCGGCCGGCGACGTCGAGCGTCGGATTCGAGACCTGCAACGCGCCGAACCAGGGTTCGCCCTCCTTGCGTAGCGTGATGCGATGCAATTGGCTGGTGAGTCCGGATGCCAGCATCACCCGAGGATGCTCACCACGCGACAGCCCGAGCCGCGTAGGTTTACCGCCGTCGACCCGCACCGACACGAACAGCGGCTGGTCGCCCTTCGAATCCGAGACCGTGAGATCCACCGCCAGGCTCGAGGAGTGTTTGAAGCGGAAGATCACCATCGAACCCGCATAGGTGGCCGTCGGTGCACTCGCGGGCGGCAACCAGCGGCCCACCCAGCGAACACCCGCGCTTGGATCCGTGGAGGCGGACGCACAGGCACTCGTCCCCAAGACCATCGCACCGATCAGGAGGGCGCGTAACAATGGCGTCACGGCATCCCTCGAGCGGAAGATTCCATCCCGTACCGCCGCTTGATCGCAGCAGATTCGGGTGACGCCAGGTACTGCAACAGCGCCCGGGCACCACTCTCGTCGGCACAGTTCGATGCGACCGCGCCCGAGAACACCGTGATGCACTGAATCGCGGCCGGCAGGGAACCCTGGACATCGATCCCGGCGAGGCTGGAGAGTTCGCTCAACTGTTGAAAACCGAGTTCGACCGCTCCGGACGCCACGAGCGAACCCACCGGTACGCCGGGCGGCGGCACGACGATCCGGGTCCGGATCGCGTCGAGGATTCCCCAGCGCTCGAACATCTGCTCGAGATAGACGCCGCTCGGACCGGTGGAATAACTCAAGCTCGCGGCAGCGAGCACCGCCGCCCGGACCTCTTCCTCGGACCCGATGGCAAGCCTCGCCGCACCGCGCCGGACCGCCACGGCAATGCCAGACTTCGCGAGATCGATACGTTCGGCCCGCAGCCAGCGCTCGGCGATCAAGGAGTCGATCGCCGTGCTCGCGAGCACGACCACATCGACCTGTTCCGCGGCGCGCACTCGCTTGGCGACATCGACTCCGCCGGCAGCCTCACAGATGACGGTGGTGCCGACATGATCCCGATACATCGCGGCGAGTTCTGCCAGCAGCTCGCGGGTGGCCATGGATGACAGGAGTTTCAACGGCATCGGCGGCATGGACCTTAAAAGGCTCGATCGACGGGCCCCTAGTCGGACCCAGGCGGATTATAATCCAGCTCGCCCGGTCGCGGCGCCCACACCGGTCGCGGCGCCGGGCGCGCTGCCGCTGCTGGTCACCATCGCAAGGATGGTATGAACCGGCTCACCGGACAACCCCGCCTGCATGAGCATCTCGTGCGTCTGCTCGCGCGTCATCACCGCATGCGACTCGAGGAATGCCAGCGTTCCCAGAAATTCCCCAATGTACAGCGCCCCGGCTAGCGGCTCCGCGGCAGCACTGTCGAGCGCCCTGAGCAGCCGCGGCGGCATGTCCCAATCACGGGCGACGCGTACCGCCATCGAAGGGCCCATCGCGCCGACCAACTCTGCGCACAAGCCTGGGTTCGGCTTGAGCGCGGGATCCTGGGCATACACATCGAGTGCGGCTCCGTACACGACCAAGGGCCCCAGCGCGCGCAGCAGCGCCAACAACTGCGCTTCGCAACGATCCGCCGATTGCGTGTGCTGGGCATAGAGCTCGGCCGCCCGAGCCGCGCGCTCGGTACGTTCCCACAGCAGGCGCGGGAAGCGCGGAAAGTTGCCGCGGGTCGCGCGGAATACCGGCCGCAACATGGCGGTTGCCAGCATCAGCCGCAGCGCCTCCACTCCGCAGACCGTGATCGCGCGTTGGATCGTTTCGAGCGGCGCGACGGTGCTGCGATAGCGGCTTGAATTGGCCAGGCGCAGCACATCGGCACTGAGCACGGGATCATGCACGATGATCCGCGAAATGCGCTCTGCGGCTGCGCTGGGATCATTGACCGCCTGCATCAGTTGCGGCATGAGGGTGGGCCGCCGCGGCAGGTACGCAGGATTCAGTTCATCGGCGGCGAGGGCCGCGAGGATCGTTGCGCGTTCGGGACAGGGTGCGTCGACCACCGGCACCGCGGGCACGGCGAAACCCAGCCGCCAGAGGCGCATTGCCGCTTCGCTGGCGACGGCTCGTACGGGGTCGAGGTCAGCCTGGGGGTCAAGGCCACCCGGGAGCGGGTCGGCAGGGGACGGCACCGCACCGCGCGGCCGACGCCGAGGCTCGCCACCAGGGCGAGCGCGGCGTGCATTCATCCAAGCCACCATGCCGCTGCGGCACGCCGCCCAGATCTCCTTTGCAAGCATCCAAATACCTCGCGGACGGCCCCAAGGTCGCTGCGCGACCGAGCCGCGTCTCGAAAATATCGGCCGGTGGCGCCGAATCTTGAACGGGCCGGCGCCGCGCGGTCACGGCGCTTAGATACCGAGCGCGTCCAGGGTCCGGTAAGCGAACACCGACGGCGCCATGAACCAGGGCGTCCCCCCATAGTAGGGGCGGGTTGGAAATGGCAAGCCATCGAGCGCCGTCCTGCCCTCCTCGATGCCCATCATTTGCTGCCCGATGCGCCGCCCAAAATGGGGTGCGAGCGGCACCCCCTGTCCGCAATAGCCCATGCAATAGTGAATGCCTCGGTGGCTGCCGAGGTGCGGCAGCGTATCGAAGGTGTAGGCCACCCAACCGGCCCAGGCGTATTCGCAACGCACGCCCTCGAGTTGCGGCAATATCCGGGTCATCATGTCCATGAGCCGCGGCGCACAGGCGAGTGGATCGGTCTCGGCAAGGGCCGCGCGACCGCCGAACACGATTCGCGTGCCATCCGGCGACGGGCGGAAATACACGACGACGCGCCGGGTATCGACGATATTACGCCCCTGGGGGATCAGGCTTTTGACCTGCGACGCGCCCAACGGCTCCGTGGCGATCTGATAGCTGCCGATTGGAATCACGCGGCGCCGCTGCCACGGGGTCAAGTTTCCGGTGTACCCGTTGGTGGCGATCAGCAGCTTGCTGGCAAAAATCCGGCCACGCGGTGTCGTGACCTCGAAGCCTTCCCGGTTCGTTTCGAGCGCCAGAGCGGGGCACCGGTCCAACACCGTCACGCCGGCGCTCTGCGCCCTTCGTAGCAACCCCAGCAGCAACCGCATCGGATCCACCGAGGCATCGTCGTGATAAACGCAGCCACCGTGATAGAAGTCGGTGGCGATTTCCTGCCGCTGATCGGCGCGCGCGATGACGCTGATGCGCTGTTCCAGTCCTCTCGGCTGACACCGCGCATCCTTCGCCATCGCCAGGAAATGGCGGCGCGTGTGTGCCCCATAGAAGCAGCCCTGTTGGCGCCAATCGCAATCGACGCCGCCCTCCGTGGCCAGCCAGCGAAGGTAGGCCATCGCCTCATGACCTTCGCGACAGATGGCGAAGGCGCGTTCAGCCCCATGCACGCGGCTGAGTTCGGCAAAGGTGGGCTTGATGCTGTGCGCGACCTGACCACCGTTGCGTCCGGAACAACCGGCGCCGATGGCACCCGCCTCGAGCACCAGAGTGGCTGCGCCCAAGGCTGCGGTTTCGCGCGCCGCCGACAGGCCCGTGTAGCCACCGCCAATGATCAAGACATCCACGCGCTTGGGCAGCGCCGCCTCTGGCAACTGCACCTGCGCCCCCTGCTGCCAATAGGGGATGGTGGCAACCTGCGGGTCGTTCATGTTCCGCAGAAGGTCTGAAGTACGCGTTCATCGGGCAGCGGCGCAGTCGCATACTGCGCCGCACCGGCGCGCTCCTCGTAGGGTCGCGACAACACCCGCGACAGTTCCTCGAACGGCGCGAGATCCGCATGCTCGACCGCCGCCGCGATGACGGCCTCGATTCGATGATTGCGCGGGATCACCCAGGGATTGACCAGCCGCATGCAGGCAGCGTGCTCGCTCGCCGGTTGCGGCTCGCGCGACAGCCGCGCCCGCCACCGGGTCCGCCACTCACGGCCAGCGGAGCCGGGCAACAGCGCCTCGAGCGCCGCATCGCCGGCTTCACCGTCGGCCGCCGCGCTCAAGCGGCGAAAAGTGACCGTGAAGTCGGCGTGCGCACCGCGCATGATCTCCTGGAGCGTGGCGATCAAATCCGCGTCACCCTCCTCCTCGAGGAATAAGCCGAGCTTGCGCCGCATACCGGCCAGCCAGTGGTCCCCATAGTGGGCCGCAAACGCACTCACGGCGGCACCGGCCAGCTCGATTGCGCGCGCTGCGTCCGGGTCGATCAATGGCAGCAGTGTCTCGGCGAAGCGCGCCAAGTTCCACTGCGCAGCCGCGGGTTGATTTTGATACGCATAGCGGCCGCGATGATCGATGGAACTGAACACGGTTGCAGGGTCGAATTCATCCATGAAAGCGCAGGGCCCGAAATCGATGGTCTCGCCGCTGACCGCCATGTTGTCCGTATTCATGACGCCGTGAATGAATCCCACATTCATCCAGCCCGCCACGAGCCGCGCCTGGCGCAGCACCACGCCGCCCAGCAACTCGAGATACGGATTCGCGGCGGCCGCCGCCTCCGGGTAGTGGCGGTCGATGACGTAGTCGGCGAGCTGGCGCGTTGCCGCCACATCACCACGCGCCGCGAAGAACTGAAAGGTTCCCACCCGTACGAAGCTCGAGGCAACGCGCGTGACGATCGCACCCGGCAACGGCCGCTCGCGATACACCGGCTCACCCGTGGTGACGGCCGCCAACGCCCGCGTCGACGGAATACCGAGCGCATGCATGGCTTCGCTGACCAGATATTCACGCAGCACCGGACCGAGCGCCGCACGGCCATCGCCGCCGCGGGAATAGGGCGTGCGTCCCGAGCCTTTGAGCTGCACGTCGCGCCGCGTGCCCGTGCGATCGCGCACCTCACCGATCAGGATGGCGCGGCCATCACCCAACTGCGGCACGAATTGTCCGAATTGATGGCCGGCATAGGCCATCGCGATGGGCTCCGCGCCGGGCAGCAGCGAGTTGCCGGCGAAAATCTCGGCCAGGGCGGCAGCGCCCAGAGGCGGAAGATCGAGGCCGAGTTCGGCAGCCAGCGCCACATTGAACGCGACCAGACGCGGCGCCGCCACGGGGGTGGGCGCTATGCGGCTGAAAAAATGGGCCGGCAAGCGCCTGTAGGAATCGACGAGCACCATCCGTGCATGTTAGCGGCCAACGGCTCGACGTGCCAGCGGGCGCGCCAGCCGCGCATACAGATCGACATAAGCCTGGGCCATGTGCTGGGCGGTGAAGCGGCGCTCGAATTGGCTGCGGATGCGCGTCCGATCGAGAGTGTCGAGCTTGGCGAGCGCGGCGACAGCCTCGGCCTCGTTCTCGACGATGAACCCGGTGAGTCCGTCGTCGAGCACCTCGGGCACCGAACCGTTGTTGAAGGCGATCACGGGCGTACCGCATGCCATGGCTTCGATCATCACCAGACCGAAAGGCTCGCGCCACGCAATCGGGAAGATCAAGGCGGCCGCGCCGCCGAGGAACTCGCTCTTCTGGTGCTCGCCGATTTCGCCGATGAACTCGACCTCGGCGTGGCCGAGCAGCGGCTCGATCACCGCCTTGAAATACGCCTCGTCGGCGCGATCGACCTTGGCCGCAATCTTGATGGGCATGCCGGCGGCGGCCGCGATTCGAATCGCGGCATCCGGCGCCTTTTCCGGCGAGATCCGGCCGAGGAAGGCGAGATAGCCGCCCTTGCCTTCGCCCTTGCGCAGCAAGTCGCGCGGCAACCCATGCAGGATGGTCGCAACATAGTTCGCATGCGGCAGCGGCGCGCGCTGTGAATCGGAGATGGACACCACGGGAATGTCCCGGTAGATCTCGTAGAGCGGCGGCAACTCCGGCAGGTCGAGCCGGCCGTGCAGCGTCGTGACCGCGGGCACACCGAGCCGGCGCAGCAGCGGGAACCCGAAATAATCGAGGTGCGCATGAATCATATCGAATTCATGCGCGCGACGCGCCACCGTCTCCAATTCCATGAACAAGGGCGCGAAAGAATCCTTCACGCTGGAATCGAGCCTGAGTGCGCGCGGCCAGATCGGCGCGAGCGTGGCCTTGGTGCAACTGTCACCAGAGGCGAACAACGTGACCTCGTGTCCGAGTTCGACCAACGCGTCCGTCAGATACGCGACGACCCGCTCGGTGCCGCCATACAGCTTCGGAGGAACAGCCTCAGTCAAAGGCGCGACTTGTGCGATCTTCATGTGTTGTCCGATTCCCTTGTGTCCCTATTGTCGATAAGTTACGTCGTCGCTCCTGTCCGCGTCGTTCCCCCGTGGGAACCGATCGCTCGGGATCGAAGTCTGAATCTCATGTAGGCGAACATGCTGCGAGGCCGTCAATGCAACTTTTACAAACCCGCACCGATTCACAACCCGCCGTTCGGGGCCACGCGTGAGCACGCTCTCCCCCGAGGCAGCCACCTCCCATTCGGTGGACGACGCCGTGACATCCCACTACGCGATCGCGGCCAACGCGACGCTGCAAGAACGCGGAACGCGCACGTTGAAACACGGCGATACCTTCGCCGTGTTCGATCATCGCGGTGATATCGGCGGCGAACCGGGCAACTCGGAGGGTCTCTATCATCGGGACACGCGCATCCTGTCCCAATTCAAGCTGCTGTTCGAGGAAACCCGGCCGCTGCTGTTAAGTTCGATGACCCAGGACGACAACGCCGTGTTCAGCGCCGATCTCAGCAATCCGGATCTGTTCATCGACGGCAAGATCGTGCTGCGCCGGGAACAATTGCAATTACAGCGCTTGAGGTTCATCTGGAACGGCGCCTCTCACGAACGCCTGCTCGTGCGAAATTTCAGCGAACAGGTCCTGAAGGTCCGACTGTCATTCCGCTTCGCCGCCGATTTCGCCGATCTTTTCGAAGTGCGCGGCGAGCGGCGCGAGGCGCACGGCTCCGCATCGGCGGCGCTGTCCGGAGATTGCAGTGTCACGCTCCGCTACGTCGGCTTGGATCGCATCGAGCGGGTGACGCGCCTCGAGTTCTCGCCGGCCCCGACCGTGTTGGCGATCGGACGCGCCGCCTACGAATTCACGCTGCCTCCGCATGCGACGCGGCGCATATTCGTCCGCTGCGGAATCGCCGACGGCACCGTCGAGTGGACCGGTCGCACCTTCTATCGAGAGATGCGCAGCGCGCGGCATGCGCTGCGCATCGCGAGCGCGCGCGCCGCGAGCATGGAAAGCTCGAACACGGTGTTCAATGAAATCGTGCGCCGCTCCATCTCGGACCTTTACATGCTGGTGACGGACACCGCACTCGGCCCCTATCCCTACGCGGGAACTCCCTGGTTCAGCACCCCGTTCGGCCGCGACGGCATCATCACCGCCCTGATGACGCTGTGGCTCGACCCCAGCATCGCGAAGGGCGTGCTCAACTTTCTCGCCGCCACCCAGGCCACCGCGAGCGAACCGGAACGCGACGCCGAACCCGGCAAGATCTTGCACGAGATGCGCTTCGGCGAGATGGCCAACCTGCGCGAAGTGCCGTTCGGCCGCTACTACGGCAGCGTCGACTCGACGCCGCTGTTCGTGCTGCTGCTCGGCGAGTACTTCGTGCGCACGGGCGACCTCGAGACGGTGAGGAAGCTGTGGCCCAACGCGCAAGCGGCGCTGCGCTGGATCGACACCCATGGCGACCGGGACGGCGATGGCTTCGTCGAGTACTTCCGGCAAACCCAGCAGGGATTGTCGAACCAGGGATGGAAGGACTCGTACGACGCGATCTTCCACGCCGACGGACAGCTCGCGGAAGGTCCCATCGCACTGTGCGAGGTCCAGGCCTACGTCTATGGCGCGAAACGTCACGCGGCGCTGATCGCCGCGGCACTCGGGTTGCATGCCGAGGCCGCCACGCTTCAGGCTCAGGCGGTGGCGTTGCGCAAGCAATTCGAGGCGAAGTTCTGGTGCGATGAGCTGTCCGCCTACGCGCTCGCGCTCGACGGCGCCAAACAGCCCTGCCGGGTGGTCTCGTCGAACTCGGGCCAGGTGCTGTTGACGGGAATCGCGTCGGCGGAACGCGCCCAGCGGGTGACAGCCACGCTGCTGTCGCCGTCGATGTGGAGCGGCTGGGGTATCCGCACGGTGTCCGCATCGGCGGCGCGCTATAACCCGATGTCTTATCACAACGGATCGATATGGCCGCACGACAACGGCTTGATCGCAATGGGCATGGCAAGGTATGGCGAGAAGAGTGCCGCGTGCCAGGTGTTCGGTGCCTTGTTCGATGCGGCCTCCTACATGGATTTGCGCCGTCTGCCCGAACTTTTCTGCGGTTTCACCCGCCGTCAGCGCAATGCGCCGACTCAGTATCCGGTGGCCTGCTCGCCGCAGGCTTGGGCGAGCGCCACCCCGCTGTGCCTGCTGCAATCGACCTTGGGTCTCGAACTGTTCGACGGCAGCAGCGAAATCGCCTTCTACCGGCCGATGTTGCCGGCGTTCATCGACCAGCTCAAGCTCCGCAACCTGCGCCTGCGCAGCGGCTCCGCCGACGTGCTGCTGAACCGCTACGGCGACGGCGTCGCCGCCACCGTCACCCGCCGTGATGGCGACGTGGTGGTGGTCGTGCGGCACTAGCCGCGCGCGCTTCAGCCGGCGGTCGCGTCAGCGCGCTGCGGCCGCGTCTCCGGCATGAGATAGGCGGTCAGCACCGCCACCACGCCGATCGCCAGCAACACACAGAACGCGATGCGCGTGCCGTAATGATCCGCGAGCCAGCCGGCCGACGGCGTGCTGACGCTGCCGCCGATGCCGATGCCGAAGCCGACGGCGCCCAGCGCCAGATTGAAGTGACCCGAATCACCCGCCACATCGCTGACGATCAAGGGCACCATGATGCCGAAGCACGCGCCGGCGACCCCGTCGAAAACCTGGGCGGCCACGAGAATGACCGGATTCTGCGTGCTCGCGAACACGAGGCAGCGCAGCGGCAGCATGCTGAAACCGACCATCAGCACGATCCGTCGTCCATAGCGTTCCGCGAAACGTCCGACCGCCGGCGAGGCCAATGCGACCATGACCTGCGGCAGCACGATGCACGCGGCGATCAGCAGACTCGGGTTCGAGCCGTGGGCCGTGAGCGTGCCACTGATGAGCATCAGCATCGGCGCGTTGGCAAAGGTGAACAACAGCCCGCACACGCAGAACATCAACAGCCGCGGATCCGCGAGCACGCGCCATTGACGGACCCGACTTTCGCCCGTGAGCCTCGGATGGGGTCGCAGTTTGATGCCCGCCACGGCGGAGTGGCGCAGCGGCAGCAGCGCGAGCAGCGCCGGCAAGGTCAGCACCGCGGTGAGATAGAACACCGCCCGCTCGGAGACATACTGACCGCAGGCGCCCATCAACGCCGCGCCGACCCCATTACCGATGGCGGCATAGCGGGCATTGCGACCGAGCCTAAGTCCCATGCCGAAGCGGCCGGCGATCACGAGGCTCATCGCGGCGATCGCGGGGCCGAGCGTGCAGCTCGACACCCCATGCAGCACTTCGGCCAGATACACGAAGAGCGGAATCGGATGGATCGCGAACATCAGGGCGCTCAGCGTGAACACCACGACGCTGAATGCCGCCACGCGCGTCTTGTTCGGCATCACATCGACCAGCGCGCCCGCGGGCACCTGACTCGCCATCGAACTGACGGTGCCGATGCTGAGCGCAAAACCGATGGCGGTCTGCGTCCAGCGTTGGCTGCTCAGATAGACCGCGATGAACGGCCCGAAGCCGGTCTGGATATTGGCGACGAACAAGTTGAACCAATCCAACGCCTGGCCGGGCAGCGCGGCCGGCGGTTCTGCCGGCCCCTCGGGGTCGATCTTATCGGTTGTTTGCAGCAGGGGGCGCTCCGGATGCCTCCGGCTCCATCAAGGTTTCCGGATGCGGCGAACCCTTGTACTCGGGCGCCGCTTTCAAGCGCTCCAACCCCACGCTCAAGAGCACTGATGGATCACCGCCATCCGGATTGAAGCGCAGCAACGGCCAGTCGACCGCGATCCGGCGATCGCCCACGCCCAAGAATCCACCGAAGTCGATGATGGCGATCCGCACCCGGCCGCTCGCATCGGCGAGCACATCGACCACCCGGCCGAGATCCTCGCCCTTCGGGCCCTTCACCGGCTTGCCCAGTATGGACATCACCGACGCCGTCATCGATCGCTCCACGGCATTGACGATGCCGCCGGCGGGAGTCGCCTCGACCGTCGGCGCGGTCGGCAGCTGCGGCGGCGCCTCCTTGCGCTCCGTTCTGGGTCTGACCTTCACTCTCGATTTGGGCTTGGTCTGCTGCGGCAGGCAACTCGGTATCGGGGCCTCGATGACCTGCGTCGTGGGCGGCGATACCGGCGGCGTGACGACGATGATCGGCGCGGGCATCGGCGGGGGCGGCATCGCGGCGGCGGGCGGCGCCGCGCGCATGCCGCTGCAAGCGGCCAAGGCCAAGACCAGGCAACCCAAGACCGCTGCCGCGGCGGTCGCGGGCCGCCTCACGGTACCTGCTCCGCGCCCACTCGCAGCTGGCGGCCGTACATACGGCTGTAGACGCCCTTCGATTGCAGCAAGCGTCGCGGCGCCCCATCCTCGACGATACGGCCGTGATCGACCACGACGATGCGGTCGAAGGAATCGAGCGTCGACAGACGATGCGCGATCGCAATCACGGTGCGCCCCTTGAACAACCGCGCCAGAGCCTCTTGAATGGATTGCTCCGATTCGGTGTCGAGAGCGGAAGTCGCCTCATCCAGCAGTACGATGGGCGCATCCATCAAAAAAGCACGTGCAATCGCCAGCCGCTGGCGCTGACCACCCGACAGCTTCATGCCGCGCTCACCCACCAACGTGTCGAAGCCCTCCGGCATTTGGTGGATGAACTCGGTGCATTTGGCGGCTTCGACCGCGCGGAATACTTCCTCGTCGGTGGCCTCCGGCCGGCCGTAGCGCAGGTTCTCCAGCAGCGACCGGTGAAACAGCGAAATGTCCTGATGGACCACGGCGATCGAGCTGCGCAGGCTCTGCTGCGTCACCGTCGCGATGTTCTGCCCGTCGATCGACACCTCACCGCGATCCGGATCGTAGAGCCGTTGCAGCAAGGCGATGATCGTCGATTTGCCGGCACCGGAGCGACCCACCAAGCCAATCTTTTGGCCGCCCGGCACTTCGAGAGTGAAATCCTCGAGCACGTGCTGGTCATTCGGGTAGCTGAAGTTCACGTCGCGGAATGTGACCTCGCCGCGGGTGACCCGCAGGGGTCTGGCATCCGCGGCATCCTGCATTTCGTGGGGCAGTCCGAGCACCTGCACCGCCTCGCCGAGTTTTGCGAATTGCTGCACCATATCCACCATCGCCATCGCGAAGTCGCGTGAGGCATGCAGCACGGTGAACCCCAGCGTGGTCGTGAGGACCACGTCACCGGTCGAAATTTCATGGCGCCGCCACAACTCCACCGACCACATGAGCACGCCGGCGGTCACACCGAACACGGTCACCGCATGAAACAGCCGCAACCGCTCGAGCGAACGCAAGCTGGCCCGCTGCGCCTGCATCTCATCCTCGATCTTCACGCTGAGACGCTGCTGTTCGCGGCGTGCGGCGCCAAAGGCCCGTACCAGCCCGATATTGCTGACCACGTCGGTGAGATCGCCGCTGACATGGGCGGCGTGCCCGGCGAAGCTCTTGTGCAGTTCCTTGCCCTGCGCGGCCAACCAGCCGATCACGACGCCCAATCCGACCACCACCAGCAGCAGTACGACGGTGAGCCGCCAGTTGATGGCACCCAAGACGAAGATGCTGCCGATGACCGCTGCGCCCGGCGGGATCGTGGTCCACGTCAGCGAGTTCTCGATGGTCCAGGCCGCGTTCGCGGCCGCCGTGATCCGCCCGGCCAGCGCACCCGGGAACTGCTCGACGAAGTAGCGTGTGCCCTGGCCGGAGAGGTGATCGAAGAGTTCGAGGCGCATGTCGCCGCCCACCGCGACGAACGCATACGTGGATGCCCAGCCCGCCAGCCGCCACAACAGGTTGTCACCGGCCACCAATCCCAACAACAGTCCGACAGCGCCCCACAGAACTTCCGAGTCCGGGTCCCGCATGCCGAGTACATCAACGAGATGTTTGACCGCGTACTGGGAGGCGACGGCGCAGCCCACGGCGGCGAGCACCGAGAGCAGCACGACCAGATGGCTGAAGAGACGCCGCCGCACATAACGCCCGAGAAATCCGATCGCACCTTTGGAAGCATAGCGGGGCAATGCCATGGTGAGTTCGCTGCGCCTCGAGGGAAGAAAGCTCCCTCAATCTTAGACAACGGTCACCGCCCACAGGCGGGATAAAGCTGTCAGTGTGTGTCAGCCTCCACTGACAACGCGGGGTATGATGCCGGGCACGACGAACTGTTCCAGCACCACGATGACCACGAGGATCAGGGTCAGCACGACGCTGTGGACGAATGTCCGGGAGAGTATGAGACCCTCCTGGCCGGCAAGATCGGTCACCGACACGCCCGTCGCGATGTTCTGCGGGGAAATCATTTTGCCGAGCACGCCACCCGATGAGTTGGTGGCGGCGAACAACACGGGATTCAGATGCAGCTGGCGGGCCGCGACCACCTGCAGGTTGCCAAACAGCGCATTGCCCGAGGTGTCGCTGCCGGATAAGAAGACCGCCACCCAGCCGAGAAAAGGCGACAACAGGATGAAGGCGTGGCCGCTCGATGCGACCGCAAGACCCAGGGTGTAGGCGAGACCCGAGTAGTTCATCACGTAAGCGAGTGCGACGACCAGCATCACGGTCACCACCGCGACCCAAATCTGAGCGATGGTGCGCACCGCACATTGGAGCAGGGCCTTGAGCGGCAGACGCACGAAGGCGGCGGTCAGCAGTGCCGCCACCAGGATGGCCGTACCGGTGGAGAACGGCTGGAACGTCCAGACCGCCGCATACGGCTTGTCCTGATACAGCGTGATCGCCACCGCCTTGTCGAGGCCCGGCCAGTGGATGTTGATCTGCCCCTTGGCGGCAATCTTGAACGAGGTCCACAGGATGACGGTGGCCGAGACGATGAACCATGGCAACCACCCCTGCCAGGCGGGAATGCCGTGCAGCGACGCGCCGCCGGCGGCGACCGGTGACCGACTGATCTTGAATTCGAGGTCTTCGGCGGGCCGCCATGCCTTGAGGAACACGACGGTGACCACCAGCGACGTGAGCGCCGCCAACACATCGGTGAGGGTGTAATCGATGTAATTCGAGGCAACGAACTGGGCCACCGCAAAGCTTGCGCCGGCGACGCCGAGCACGGGCCACAAGGCGCGCACCGAGCGCCATCCGCCATACAGAGCCATCACATAGAACGGCAGTATCAGGGCCATCAGCGGGAGTTGCCGGCCGATCATCGCAGCCAACACGGTCGCCGGCAATCCCGTGACCGCTCCCAGCACGGTGACCGGAGCACCGAGCGCGCCGAACGCCACCGGGGTGGTGTTGAAGATCAGTACGAAGACCAGTGCATCGAACGCGGAGAATCCCACCACGATCAGCAGTGAGGCGGTGATCGCGACCGGCGCTCCGAATCCGGCGATGCCCTCGAGCAGCGCACCGAAGCAGAAGCCGATGACGACGAGTATCACCCGCCGATCGTTCGGCAGATGCGTGATGATCCAATCGCGGAAAGCCGCAAAGCGGCCCGAGGTCACCGCGATGTTGTAGAGCAGCAGCGCATTGACGACGATCCACATCACCGGCCAGACCGCGAACAGCGCGCCGTTCGCGGCCGCATTCAATGCCAACGGCAGTGGCATGCGCCACAGCGTGACGGCAATGACCAACGCCACCAGCAAGCCGCACAAGGCGGCTTGCCAGGCGGGGCGCCGGACGATGCCGAGCAGCGCGAGCACGCTTACGATGGGTATGAGTGCCACACAAGCCGACAGCGCAAGGCTGTCCCCGACCGGAGTCAACAGTTGATGAAACATAGGATCCTAAAGTTCAGTCGTGGTTGATTCGTAGATCCCGCACCATGTAGTCGATCGCATGGTTCCATGCGACATCGTTGTCGCCGCGGAAGTCGAAGGATTTTCTCGCCGTGATCTGACCGGTAGCCACATCGTGGATCTCATAGGTCAGCGTCAAGATCAGGCCACTGACCCGATTGACCCAGGCCACCATCACTCGATCGGCGGCCAGTTCCCGTCCCACATCGAGATCGCAGCCATTGCAGTCATGCAGGTACTCTTGCTGGGATTTCAGTCGGTCAATGATGGCCTCGGCCGGCCCCAAGCCGACCAGCCGGTAGAGCCCCGTGCGCGACAGATCGTCGCGCAGCCGCGCACTTTCCAGCGTGAGCCGCGCCGCATGCTCGGCCTCGAATGCCGGGCCGCCCGGGTCTCCGGTCAGTTCCAAGTCGAGTACCGCCAGCGTGGGTAGCTCCGTTGCGGCGCCTGCCATCGCCACGCTCCGCGCCATCGGCGCGCCGGAGTTCAGCGTCGCCCCGCCAGCCGCGGCGTCCGGTCCCAGCGCAAGCCCCGGCACGGTCGGTTCGCCGGCCGCGGTCCAGCCCTCGATGCCGGCCGCAAACCAATCGACATGCCGGAAGCCGTCCGCGAGTGCCCGTTTGGCCGCATTCCAACTGAGCCAGCAGCGTTGGTGGCAATAAAACACGAGCGGCGTGTCGGCATTGACCTGCGCCTCCTCGAGGCGGCGCCGGAAGAAGGCGTCCAGTTCCGGACTCAATACGCGGGCTCCCGCACCGGGTATCCACAGCGCACCCGGCACCGACGGGTGGGCCACGGGCAGCCACGGCGCGCCGGCAGCGAGTGGCGGTGGCCGAGGCGCCTCGGATACGTCGATCAACACGGCCTGACCGCGCGCCCACAACGCCTCGAGTTCCTGCACACCGATCACCCGTGCGCCGCGCAGTGTGGCTGGCACCGGTGCATTCATGGCGGCGGCCACGGCATGAGTGGTCAGGCAGCCCACTGCCGCCAGCAACATCGCGCATAAACCCGGTGCCCTCAACTTTAGGTCTCCGGCACGTCGAAACTCTGCCCGAAGGTTTCATCCTTCGTGTCACGGACCGCCACCTCGAGCTGCCCCTTGCGCGGAGCGATGAAACCGAAGCTGATGACCGGATCGGAGCTCAGCGAAATATCCGAATCGAGATGCAGCACTCCGATCCCATCGAAACTCACGTCGATGCTGCGGATGAACAGAGCGGGCGTGTATAGGTGGGTGAGCTGATCCATCTGCATTCCGTTGAAGTTGGGATGCCGGATCATCAACTGTGCCTGCATCGGCTGACCGGCGACGAAGGGCTGCACCAACCGGAGTTTGATGTGACCGATATCCTGCATCGAGCGCTCGAGATCTTCACCCATGGGCGCCGAGCAGCCGCCCGCCGCCTTGACGAAGCGGGCCACGGCGTAGAGTTCGCCGTCGGCGCCCTCGGCCACCGCATGCATATAGGTATAGGCATTGACCCGCACGCGGAGTTTCAGCGAATGCGGATCGGCCTGCGGACCGAACGTGAAATGCCCCGCGAGCGGCCCTGGATTGTTGTCGATGATGAGGTAGAGCCCCTTGATCGGATAGAGTCCCTTAATCGGATGGTCACCGGCGAGCGTCAAATTCACGGGCACCAGGGCCGCATCGAGCGCCCGCGGCGGCGCATCGATGCTCATCCAGCCTGAGCCGTCCTGAATCTCCCGCGAACCAAAAATGGCATGCTGGAGTTCCGCCCAGCGCGCCGTCCGCTCCGCTTCCTCGGCATCCGCGGAGGCCGGGCCTTCGGCCGCCTGCGCAAGCGCACCCCAGCAACCGATCAGCGCGACCCCGGCTCTCAGCCAATGATTCATTCCCATTCGACCTCCTTGAATGCCTGCGTGACGTTGCGGCCTTGATAGTCGTCGAATAATGTCCACTTTCCGCGTTCGGATCGGCCGACGGTGACGGCCGCGTCGCTCAAGGAAACCCCGGCGCGCACCGCCGCCCGGGTCTCCCGCAGCAGCACGTCGAGGTAGCGATCCAGATCCCGCGCTCCCGCCGGCCAGTTTACGCTCACCGGCCCATGTCCCGGAACCGCGCGCTTGGCCGCCACCGCGGTCAGCGCACGCAATTCACTCTGCCAACCCGTCAGCCGACCGTCGAGAGCGGGCACGCGCTCGACAAACAGCAGATCCGCCGGCAGCAGTGTGGCGCTGGTCGGATCGAAAAGACTCAGATCGCAATCGGAGTGCGCCACTGGATGGGCCTTCAGCAGCAGGCGGCGATCGCCGAGTTCGATCTGATCGTGGTCACTGACCAGCCGCGTGGGCACCACGATGGGACCGGCCCGATTCTTGCCGAGGATGGCATCGAGACCGCGTTGGTAGTACTCGCCCCTTCGTGCCAGCGCGTCCGGCAAGCGCGAGTGGCCGATGAATTGCGGCTGGTCTTGCAGGAAGGCGCCGGCCCCGAAAATATGATCCGGGTGCGCATGCGACAGGATGACGAAGCGGATCGGCAGGCGCGTGATTTCTCGAATCCGCGCGCGCAACGCGACTCCGTCAGCGAGACTGCCGCCGGGATCGAGCACGGCCACGGCCTCCCGACCGACGATACAGCCGGCGTTGGCGATGGCATCACCGTTGGCGGCGCTGGCATCCTCGTCGATGCCGCGCCGAATGTAGATGCCGGGCGCAACGGTCCGCAGGGCGAAAGCGCCGCCGCGCCGGCGCGCGCCGGTGAGCGCACAGCCGCCCGCGATCGCGGCACACAATCCGAGCATGACCTCACGCCGTGACACCATCTTCAAGGGCGCTCCCGCGGCGCGTGACCGCCGCCTTCAGCATCAGATCGCCAGCCGCCGGATATAGTCGTTGCGCTTTTTGACGGCTTTCGGTGAGGTGCCGGCGAGCGCCTCCGGTTCAGTCGCCGCAAGCACGTCCTCGATGACTCGCGCGAGGTGATCGCGCATCGCATTGCGCGCCGCCTTCGAATCGCGCTTGCGCAGGGCGACCAGAATGCGTCGATGTTCGCTGACGCGCGGCTGCATGCCGACCCGGCGCGCGCGTTCCAGCATGTACGCGCAGAGCGGCGATTTGTGGCGCATGTCGAGCAGACTCTCGATGATCTGCGCGATCGCGGAATTACGGGTGGCGCGCGCGATGGCAACATGAAAGCGCCGATCGGCCGACCAATCCTGACCGTTGCGCGCATTCTCATCGACCATCGCGGCGATGATGCCCTCGAGTTCTGTCAGGGACTCATCGGTAATGGTGGTCGCCGCCAGAGCCGCGGCCTCGCCTTCGAACAGGCGGCGCGCTTCGGTCAGTTCGAATGCGCCGATGTCGAGATCACCGCCACCGGCTTGAGCGGGCGGCCGATCGGTGACGTAGATACCCGAGCCGTGCCTGACTTCGGCCAAGCCGCGGATCTCGAGCGCGATCATCGCTTCTCGGATCGTCGGCCGGCTGACCTTGAAGGCCATGGCGAGGTCGCGCTCCGAGGGCAGACGGTCGCCAGGCTGGTACTTGCCATTGGCGATGGACGCCATGATCGTGCTCGCGACCTGCTGGTAGAGCTTGCGGGTATCGGCAGACGCGGTCATCCGATGAATCTTGAGCGCTTCACAAGCGCTTGGCAATGCGCTTCGGTTTCGCGTTATGGCGGATAGTTTGCGAGAATCTGGCGGATGCCAACAGCCCGGCGCGATGCGCGACTCGATACCAGTTTGGAATTTCTGTTGGAACCCGCCGCGCGTGAAGTCGACGGCGTCCTCGCCACCTTGGTCGCCACCGCCGGATCGACGTACCGCAAAGCCGGCGCGCGCATGCTGATCCTGCCAGATGGCACTTGTCACGGTCTGTTGAGCGGTGGCTGTCTGGAAGCGGACCTCGGCCTGCATGCCAACGAGGTGCTGCGCAGCCGCCGGCCTAGGGCGGTCGAGTACGACATGCGCGGACCCGACGACACGCTTTTTGGCATCGGTGCGGGCTGCGAAGGCGCGCTGCGCATTTTGCTCGAACCGGCCGGCCCAGGCACCCTTGCCGCCGCCGCACTGGCCGGGGCCGGCGCGGCCAGTCGTGCCGGCAGCGCCACCACGCTGGTCGCGGTGCATCGCGCCGATGGACTCGAACTCGGCACCTACGATGCGGTGACGTTGGCGCACTGTGCCGCGCCGTCGGCACCCCAACTACTCGCCGCGGCCCGCGACGCGATGGCCAACGGGGTATCGGGTCAGTTCGACTTCGACGCCGCGATGGCGCCCGACGGTGTGCCCGGCGGCCGCGCCTTCGTGCAGTTCCTGCCGCCGTCACCGAACCTGCTCATCTGCGGTGCCGGACCGGATGCACAGCCGCTGGCGAACACGGTGCAGAGCCTGGGGTGGCGGGTAACCGTGGTGGACCATCGCCCCGCCTACGCCGTTGCGGCGCGTTTTCCCGGCGCCCTCGTGCTGCACAGCGACCCGCACGAGCTCGCCGCCACCGTGCCACTGCCGGCCTTTCATGCCGCGGTGGTGATGAGTCATCATCTGAATTCGGATGTTGCGTATCTGCGTGAACTCGCGGGCGCCGGGGTCCCCGATTATGTCGGATTGCTCGGCCCGGCCGCACGGCGGCGCCGCATCGCGTTGGAGTTGGGTCCCGCGGCGGATGCCTTGTCGGCGCGCTTGCGCGGCCCGGTGGGCATCGACATCGGAGCGGTAACTCCGGAGGGCATAGCCTTGGCGATCGTCAGCGAGATCCATGCGTGGCTCGCCGGCCGATGAACGCCCTGCAGATCGATGATGCTCGATCGAATCGGGTAGCGTAGAATCGCGCCCGCTTCGAGCGCTGGCTTTCAATCGGGTAGGGAGATCGTATGAGAAGAATTCTGAGTCTATTGGGCTTGTTGGTGACGGCTGTGCTGGCCGCCTGCGGCGGCGCAGGCTCGCAAACATCCGTGGTTAGCGCGTCCACGACTCCCGGCACACTGGCTCAAACGCCGCCTTTTCGACTCGCCTCACTCGATGCGGCGGCGCTCACCGCCGAACTCGGCGCCTCGAGCACGGGCAAGGCGCTGCTGGCGCTGACCGGCGCACCCACCTGTGGCGTCGACTTCTATGACCTCAACTTCTGGACGCTGGGCGGCGCCGGCGAGACCACCGAATCGTCCGGAGCGCTGATGGTGCCGACCGGCGGCAGCGGCTGCTCCGGGCCACGCCCCATCGTGCTGTACGCACACGGCACCAACGCGAACAAGTCTTTGAACATGGCCGACGTCACCAATTCGGCGAACACCGAAGGCGTGCTGATCGCCGCAATGTTCGCCGCCCAGGGCTACATCGTGGTGGCGCCGAACTATGCCGGCTACGACATCTCGACCTTGGGTTATCACCCCTTCTTGAACGCCACGCAACAATCGGGCGAGATGATGAACATCTTGAGCGCGGCGCGCACCGCGCTGCCGACGACGTTCAGCTCCGCCACCTCGGATAACGGCCAACTGTTCATCACCGGCTACTCCGAGGGCGGTTATGTTGCCATGGCCACGGAGCGCGCGATGCAACAGGCCGGCGCCACGGTCACCGCCGCCGCGCCGCTGTCGGGCCCGTATGCCCTCGAGGCATTCGGCGACGCGATTTTCACCGGCAGCGTCGACCTGGGCTCCACCGAATTCACACCGCTGTTGACGACGAGCTATCAACACGAGTTCGGTAATATTTACACGGCCCCCACCGATATCTATTCGCCGACTTACGCGACGGGCATCGAAACGCTGCTGCCGAGCACCACTCCGTTGGACACGCTGTTCTCGGAAGGGCTGCTGCCGGAAACGGCCGAGTTCGACAGCACCGTGCCCACCGTCAGCATCCCGGGACAGGCCGCGTTGTCGAGCGCACTGAACAATCTGCTCGCGCTGCCGTCGAATGCGGCGAACCCTGATACGCCGCTGTTCGATCTGGGCTTCGGCAACCCGTACCTCGTCACCAACGATTATCGGGTGAGCTACGTCGAAGATGCGGCCGGCGATCCGGACGGTGTCGCGACCTCGCCCGCCACCGCGCCGCTGGCAGCGGCGCCGCCGACCCAGACGCTCAGGCTCGCGTTCTACAAGAACGACCTGCGCTACGGCGGTTGGAAACCTGCTTCCCCCACGTTGCTCTGCGGCGGCGATCTGGATCCCACCGTGTTCTTCAGCGTCAACACGGGGACGATGTTGGCTTTCTGGGGAGCGTTGCCCACCGTGGCCGAGCTCGACGTGAACGCCCTGCCGAGCGGGCCCTTTGCCGCGATCCAAACCGCCTTCCAAGACAGCCAGGCTGCGTTGCTCCTCAACTATCAATCGCCGGCCGGGGGCAGCTTGTCGCCCAGCGCCGCGGCGGCCGCGGTGACTGAGAACTACCACACCAATGTCGCTCCGTTCTGCGTGCTGGCGGCACGTTCGTTCTTCGACAATTTTCTGGGGACCTGATGAAAACCATTATTCAAAAGCTGCTGCGGGCTGGCATTCTCTTGGGCGCGTTGGGAACTGCCGTGCCGGCCCTGGCCGACGACTCAGCCACCTATGACAACAGCCTGCGAGTGGGCGTGTACTCGGTGTTCTATCACACCTCATCGGACGATCTGTCCGGCCCGTATGTGCCCGCGGGTGTGGGCTTCAAGGCGCTGAATCTGGAGACTTTGTACTTGGGCTATGTGCGAACCGTCGTGCCGCACTTCGACATCGAACTGGCGGCCGGCTATCCACCGCTCAGCAAGGTGCAGGGCCAGGGGCCGGCGACCTTGGGTTCCGTCCCCTATAACGGCCAGGTCGTTTCCTCGGCGCGCTGGCTCTCGCCCACGGTACTGTTCGAATATGTCTTCTTGGAACCGAGCGCAAAGCTCCGTCCGTTCATCGGGGCCGGCGTGAATTACACGTCCTTCTACGATCGAACCAACACGGCCCAGGGAAATGCGGCGAGCGGCGGTCCGACGAAGCTCTCGCTGACCGCCTCGGTGGGCCCCGCGGCCACGGCCGGCTTGATGTACCAGGCGACCAGCCATTGGCATTTCCATGTGTCCTATTCGGTTACCCGGGTGAACACCACCATCGATGCCAACACGGCGGGGATCGAGCGCACCACCAACATCCACTTCGGACCGCAGGCCTTGGTCGTGTCGGGGGGATATTCCTTCTGAAAGTTTTGGTCGCTGCCGGGCTCGTGCTGGTCGTGTTCTTAGCAGGGCACGAAGCCCACGCCGACGCTCAGAAACTACGGATCCTGACCTGGGCCGACTACGTACCGGCCGATCTCATTGCCGCCTTCGAGACGGCAACGGGAATCACGGTGGAGGTCACGCTGTCGAATAACGAGGAGATGATTTCGAAACTGCGCGCCACCGGTGGCGCGGGCTACGACCTGGTTCAGCCCTCTCAGGATCGCATCGTCGCCGTCACGCGCGATTTCGGGATCTACAAGCCCATCGACCTGTCGAAGATCAAGCTCGAGGAGTTCCAACCCGCGCTGGTCGACATCGTCAAACGCAATGCGACCCTCGATGGCAAGCTATATGCCCTGCCTTATCTCTGGGGCACCGACGGAATGGTCGTGAACACAGCGCGGGCGCAGGTCGCCGATTATCTCGATCTGTGCGAGCCCAAGCTCAAGGGTGCAACCTCGATTCGTCTGCGGCGGCCGGTGCTGATGGCCTTCGCCTTCGCGCTCGGTAAGAATCCATTTGCGCTGTATGGCAATCCGACGGCTTACACCGCGCTGATGGATGAAGTGGGCGCCAAGCTGATCGCCTGCAAGCCCAATTTCAAATTTTTCTACGATAACAAGGATCAGCTGCTGAACGGTTTTCGCTCGGGAGAACTCGCGGCGGCAATGATGTGGGATACAGGGGGTTGGACGCTCAACCGTGAGAACCCCGAATTCCAGTACATAGTCCCGCGCTCGGGGGCGCTCGGCTGGCTCGATACCTTCGCTTTGCCGGCCCGCGGCCGCAACGACGCCGCCGCCTATGCCTGGATCAACTTCACGATGCGGCCGGAAAACGCGGCCCGGGTCATCAAATCGGTGGGCAACTTCTCCGCTGCCGCCGGCACGGCACCCTATGTCGACCCGCGCCTCAAGGCGCAGTTCACGAGCACCTTCACCGGTAATGCGCTTCAGAACATACATTGGTATCCAGCGATTCCACCGGGGCTGGAGGAGATCGAAGGCAAAGTCCTCGACCGCATCAAGGCCGCCAATTGAGCACGGCGGACTTGGCTCTCGATGCGGTCTCGAAGAGCTTTGCCGAACATCGGGCCGTGGATGCCGTGTCGTTCTCGGTCGAGCGCGGCAGTTTCTTCTCGATCCTGGGTCCCTCGGGTTGCGGCAAGACCACATTGCTGCGGATGATCGCCGGGTTCGTCGCCCCCGATAGTGGCACGATCGCGATCGGCGGCAGGAACATGCACGCTGTGGCTCCCAACCGCCGTCCCGTCAACATGGTGTTTCAACAGCTGGCCCTGTTTCCGATGATGTCGGTGGGCGAGAACGTGGCATTCGGCCTCGCGCGCCGCGGTGTCCCGCGGACCGAGCGCACCCGGCGCAGCCATGCCATGCTGGAGCGGGTCGGCTTGGCCGACGCCGCCGGCAAACGCGTCGACGAACTGTCGGGTGGCCAGCGGCAGCGTGTTGCAATCGCTCGCAGCCTGGTGCTCGAGCCGACGCTGCTGCTGCTCGATGAGCCACTCGGCGCGCTCGACCTGAAACTGCGCGAGCACATGAAGATCGAGTTGAAGCAACTCCAGGCAGCCTTCGGCACCACCTTCGTCTACATTACCCACGATCAGTCCGAAGCGCTGGTACTGTCGGACCACGTGGGCGTCATGAATCGAGGCCGTTTCGAGCAATTGGGCACGCCGCAGGACTTGTACTATCGTCCTGCCACCCCGTTCGTCGCCGGCTTCGTCGGTGCCAACAACCGAATCCGGGGTCGGGTCACCGCCAAGAATGGCGCCGTGGTCGAGATCACCACGGCGGAGGGCTGGGTGCTTCACGGCCACGGCCACAGCGGTGGCAACTTGAGTGTCGGGGATGCGGTCGAGGCCTTCGTCCGGCCCGAGGCCGCCACGCTCGCGCGCACCGAGCGTGATCTGTCCACGGCCGAGCCTCATCACACCGGCAAGGTCCGCAGCCTGCTCTTCGATGGCTCGAATTCATCGGTGCTCGTCGGGGAGCGCGACACGGGCCGGGAATTTCGCATTGCACTTCCGCAGACCGGCCGCTTGGCCGACCTGAAACCGTCCGAGACCGTGGTGTTCAGTTTCGACCCCGCGCGGGCCCTATGCTTTCCCGCTCCCGCCTGAGTCTCGCGCTGCTGCTCGCCCCGGCGCTGCTGTGGCTCGGCGCGCTGATCGTGCTGCCCCATGTGGAACTCGCGATTCTGTCGCTGCGAAAAATGGTGGGTCCCCGTGACTATGCTTTCAGTCTGACGCAATACGCCACCTTCTTCACCGAACCGCTCTACTGGCATGTGTTCGTGCGCACCGCCCTGATGTCCTTGGGCGCCACGCTGCTCACGCTGCTGCTCGCGTTCCCGATCGCCTGGTGCATCGCCAAGATAGCGCGCGGCCGCGCGAGTTCCGCACTCTTCACGCTATGTCTGATCCCCTTCTGGGTGAGCGAGACCGTGCGCACGCTGGGCTGGATGATCCTGCTGCGCCAATCCGGCGTGCTACCCGCTCTGCTGGTCAGGCTCGGGGTGACCACGGTGCCCGTCGAAATGCTCTATCACGATGCCACGATCCTGGTCGGGTTGGTCTACGGATCGTTGCTGTTCATGTTGATCCCGCTGGTGTCGAGTCTCGAGAGCCTGGACAACGCCTTGATCGAGGCGGCCTACGATCTCGGCGCGGGCGGCTTCGCCACTCTACGGACCATCGTGATCCCGCATGCCGCGCCTGGCATCACCGCCGGATGCATCGTGGTGTTCATGCTCACGATCGGCAACTATCTGACGCCGACGCTGCTCGGCGGCAAGAATTCCGAATGGTTCACCGAACAGATCTATACCCAGTTCATCACCCGCTTCAACTGGGAACAGGGTGCCGCCTTTGGTTTCCTGCTGCTCGGCTTATCGACCACCATCGTCGTCGTTGGTCTGCGCGTCACCGGTCAGCGCTTCGGCGACGTCATGCGGCGGACCTGAATGATCCCGTCGCTGCCGCGCTCCGGATGGATGCGTGTGGCCACCGCGGCCTACGTGGTGCTGTTCGTCGCCTTCTTGTTCCTGCCGCTGATCGTCGTCAGCGTCTTCGCGTTCAATGATGCCCCTTATCCGGCGCCGCCCTGGCGCGGATTCACACTGGACTGGTTCTTGGGCAATGTCGCGCGCGGTCGCACCGGACTGTTCGCCGACAGCGACTTGATGACCAGCATCGGCACCAGCTGCATCGTGGCCACCTCAGTCACGCTCACCTCGGTGGGCCTCGGCACCGTCAATGCCTTCCTGTTGGAGCGCGGCGACTTCCGCGGAAAACAAACCCTGTCGGTGTTGATGCTGGCGCCGCTGGTCATTCCCGGCGTGATTCTCGGCATCTCGATTCTCGCCTTCGCCAGCCGCGTCGCCCAATTCGCCGACGATCGCTTCGGCTGGGACTGGGATTTTCTGCGTCCCGGACTGCCATTGGTGGTCCTAGGTCAGCTCTCCTTCATTGCCACCGTCGTCACTCTCACGATCAGCGCCCGCCTGCGGCGCTTCGACACCACGCTCGAAGAAGCGGCGCTGAATCTCGGCGCGTCCCGGGCCGCGGTGTTGCGCACGATCCTACTGCCCTATCTGCGGCCGGCGCTGTTGGGTTCGGCGGCGATCGCCTTCCTCATGTCGTTCGAGGATTTCAACACCACGCTGATGCTGGTCGGCTCCGACCCGCCGCTCACCGTCATGATGTACGGTCGCATGCGCGAGGGCGCGACGCCGGTTCTCAATGCCGTGAGCCTGTTCCTCATGCTGGCCTCGGCGGCGCTCGCGCTCGGCGTCTTGCGTCGACGCCGCGCCTAGTTCGTTGGCGCCGCTAGTTCGTTGGCGCCGCTAGTTCGTTGGCGCCGCTAGTTCGTCGGCGCCGCTAGTTCGTCGGCGCCGCCTGCAACAGCTCCAACCCTTCAGCGTGATTGCGCTGGAATCCCTTCCACAGCGTGATGTTGCCGCTGCCCGGGCTGTAGGCGGAATAAGGACCTGGCGATTCTCCGGCCGGCCACACGCCAGCGCCAGACTTTGGCACCCGCACGTCGAGATACGCTGCATAAGAGTCGTCGCCCTTGAGATAACGACCGAGGAAGGCGGTGATGAAGTGGGCTTGAATGGCATTGACGCGTTCCGTGCGCCACACCGGATCCTGGAACCAATCCTGATTCCATAGCTGGCCGCGCATGGCCAAAGGCGCCGGATTCAACCCGATGTCATGCCCCGCGTTCTCGAATGTCAGCAGCCAGCGCGGCGCATGACGAGCCGCATCGAAGAACGCCCGCGCGCCGCTCGCATAGTTCACCGTATGATCGGCGTTGCCGGCGATCAACAACAGCGGCGCGCTGATCCCGAGCAACCCGTCATCCCCCCAGGCATGCGCCGAACCACCCGCCGGCGAGATCGCTACGATGGCGCGCACGCCTGCCAGCCGGACGGCATCCTCTGATTTGCCGCCGCGCACGAAGGGAGCCAAGAGTCCCCCCGGCATCATTTTCGCAACGACGCTGTCCGGATCGAGGATGCCGCCTCCCGCCGTCAGCACGCCATAGCCGCCCATCGAGTAACCGAGCAAGGCCACTCGCTTAGGATCGATCAAATGGTCGGCGGCGAGCGTCTTGCGCAACGTATTGGCCACGAACACGATGTCGAGCGGCCGCCGGTAGAAAACCTCGGGAACTTTGGCCGCATCGGTGATCGCCGGATCCGAGTGGCGAATGGCCGCCACCACATAGCCCTTCGAGGCGAGATTCTCCGTGATCCAGGTCATCGCCACCGGGTCATTACTGTAACCATGCGACACCACCACCAACGGATAACCCGTTCCCACAGCCGGTGCATCGCGCACCGCCAGGCCCGGAACCGTGAATTGGGCGGGCGCCGACGGCGGCTCGCCCGGCAAGCTGGCCGAATAGACGACGCTCGCCGCGCCGGCGGCGGGACGCGCCGGATACCAAAGATCGACTTCCAGCGCACGGTCGTGGCGCGGAGCCTTGCCCTGGGCCGCATCGTAGCCGAGTACGTCGACCTGGTCCTTGTCCACCAGGTGCAGCGTGCGGACGCCGACCGGCAGCTCACCCAACGGCGCGAGCTGCGGCGCATCCACGCCGAACCGGCTCGCCACCGGATCGTCCGGCTCACCCGCCCACGCACCGGCACCGTGGCCCACCACCAACATCAGCGACCCCAGCAATATCCCGGCTCTCATCGATATCGATTGCGTCATGACCACCTACGTCAATAGTCCATTCCCGGCTTGCACTCGGCATCTTCCCACGTTCTCATGGGCACCCTGCATGTATCAATCATCTTCAATGCCGTCCGCGGGACTTCTGCGGGTCACTTATCTGGAACAGCGAGTTCCGCCGCAGCATGCCCTGTATTGGGGAAGCGAGCAGGTGAGTCTGGAACAGCTGTCGCGCGCGGCTTACCTCGACTTGTACCAACGCGTGGGTCAACCGCTGGGTTGGAACCAGCGACTCACGATGCCGGATGCCGAACTCGATGCGTTGCTCGACGGCGAAAGCTTGCGAATCTATGTGCTGCGCGATGTCGGCGAGCAAGCACTCGGCCTGTGCGAATTCGATCGCAGTGACTTTCCGCACATCGAATTGAAGAATTTCGGCCTGGTGCCCGCCGCGCAGGGACGGGGGCTCGGGTCCTGGCTGCTGGCGACCGCACTACTCGCCGAATGGCGCTCGAATCCTGACCGGATCTGGCTACACACCGATGAGTGGGACCATCCGGCCGCGATCAAGGTGTACCAGCGAGCTGGATTCGAAATTTTCGACGTGCGCGATGAACCGCCCGGGTCGTTATAGGTTCCTAAGGCCACAGGAGGGGCGGCAAATCGGCCAATGTGTCGATGAATGCATCGCACGGCAGACCCCGCGGATCATTTCCCTCATTGTATCCATAGGGCACACAGATGACCGGTATCGATGCCGCCCTCGCCGCCTGTACATCATTGATCGAATCGCCGACCATCACCGCCCGCTCGGGTTCAATGCCCAACGACGTGCAAGCATGCAGCAGAGGCTGCGGATCGGGCTTACGGCGTTCACAGGTGTCACCACCCACGATGACGCTGAACCACGCGGCAAATCCCAGGCGTTGCAACAGGCCGTTGGCGAAGCGCCAATGCTTGTTGGTGACCACCGCCAGCTTGAGTCCGGCGGCCTTGAGGCGCGGCAACGTCTCTGCCACATGGCTGTACGGCTTCGCATCCGAGAGGGCCTCTTCCTCCAATTCACCGTAGTGGTGGAAAAAGCGCTCCAACATGGCCGCACGCTCGGCGTCCGTCACTGTCGCGGCACGCAGCAGCGTCGCTCGCTGAATCAACATCGGCGAACCGCGTCCGATCATACGCGCCACATCACTGACCGGGAATGGTGCCAACCCTTTCTCCGCCAAGGTCCGATTGAGGGCCGTGGCAATGTCGGCGGCGGTATCGAGCAACGTGCCATCGAGATCGAACAGCACGCCGCTGACGGGGCGTCCACGCCAGGACGCACCGGGTCGAGTCGTTTCCATGGCTACTCCCCTGCTGGTGTGTCCCACACCATGCCAGAAGTTCGGCCCGGGAGCCACCCCGCACGGCGGGCCACCCCCGCGGCGTCGCGCCGGCAGCCGGTCCGCGTCAGGCCAACGTCAAGCTGACGGGGCAATGATCGCTGCCGAGCACGTCGGCGTGGATTGCCGCCGCCTTGACCGAGTCGCGTAAGCTGGCCGACACCAGGAAGTAGTCGATCCTCCACCCGATGTTGCGGGCCCGGGAGTTCGCGAAATGGCTCCACCACGAATAATGTCCATTACCCTGGGTGAACATCCGAAAGGTATCGATGAACCCCGCATCGACGAAGTTTTGAAAGCCCGCCCGTTCCTCGTCCGTGAATCCCTTCTTACCCCGGTTGGGCTTGGGGTTTGCGAGATCGAGTTCGGTATGTGCGACGTTGAGATCGCCGCAAAAGATCACCGGCTTCTTCGCATTCAGTAACTTAAGATAGGCGAGGAAGGCCGGATCCCACTGTTTGAAGCGCAACATCAGCCGGCTCAAGTCGTCCTTCGCATTCGGTGTGTACACGGTGACCACATAGTAATCCGGATACTCCGCGGTGATGACCCGGCCTTCCCCGGCGCTGTCCCGCTGCAACTCATCGGCAAACTTGAATTTCGCCGCGAACTCGGACGGATAACCGTTGGTGACCGCGAGCGGTTCGGTCCTCGAGAAAATCGCGGTGCCCGAGTAACCTTTCTTCACCGCCGAATTCCAATACTCCCGATAATCGGGCAGCTCGATTTCGATCTGACCACGCTCTGCCTTGGTTTCCTGCAAACAAAGAATGTCCGGCTGATGCGCCTCGATGAACGACAGGAACAAACCCTTGCGGTGCACCGCCCGGATCCCGTTCACATTCCACGAATAGAGTTTCATAGCCTTTGCTCACATCAATAGCCCCGGGGGAAGATACAGGGGATGCGCCGCTCGTGGATAGATGCGAGCAATCGACCCCATAGAGTCGATCGACTGGACCTTGCTCCCGGGGGCGCTAAAATGGCCCTCATCACATCAAGAGGCTACGACATGGCGAACACGACCATCAATATCGGCATCAGCGAAGGTGATCGCTCCGCGATTGCCGGCGGGCTCTCCAAGCTGTTGGCGGATACCTATACGCTGTATCTGACGACCCACAACTTCCACTGGAACGTGACCGGACCGATGTTCAATACGTTGCACACGATGTTCATGACGCAGTACACGGAACTCTGGAATGCGGTGGACCCGGTGGCCGAGCGCATCCGCTCGCTCGGCCACACCGCGCCTGGATCCTATGCCGAGTTCAGCGCTCTGGCATCCATTCCCGATGCACCGACGAAGCCGCCGAAGGCGCTCGACATGGTCCGCATATTGGTTACTGGACACGAAGCCGTGGCCCGCACCGCGCGCGAGATTTTCCCGCTCGCCGACCATGCCGGCGATGAGCCCACCGCGGATCTTTTGACCCAACGCCTGACGGTGCACGAACAGACGGCATGGATGTTGCGGTCATTGCTCGAGGAGTAACCGGGCGCCGAGCAACGGCTCCAACTCGGCGCGACATTGGTCCGCGTCACGGAACCATACGGTATCGAGCCCCAAGGTCGCCGCCGCTTCCACATTCGGTCGACTGTCATCGATGAACACCGACTGCTCTGCCACCAAGCCAAACCGTTGCAGCAGATGCTGGAAGATCGCAGGCTCGGGCTTCACCAGATTGATCTGGCCCGAGATGACGATGCCCCGGAACGAGTCCCAGAAATCATGCAGAGGCCGCAGGTGAGTGAACGTACTCGCCGGCATATTCGACAGGCAGTAGAGCGGTACGCCGCGCCGCTCGAGACCACGCAGTAGCGTCAAGGTGTCCGCCTTGGGGCGCAGGGAGAGGCGGATGGCGTCGAACAATCCCCGCAGGTCCGCCTCCGCGCGCCCCGTACGTTGCTGCGCGCGCCTCACCAAGTCATCTTCCGTATGCACACCGCGGTCGAAGTCCAGCCAGTCGGGGTGTTCGAACAGCGCCTGCCGCATGACGGTCCGCTCGTCCGGATTCGAGTAATGAGCGGCGAGAATCGCGTCGGGGTTCCAGTCGAGCACGACGCCGCCGATGTCGAAAATGACGTTTTTCACGCGCAAGCCTTGGGTTGCCGCGGGCAGGCACCGCTGCGGGGACAGATGACACTGGCCTGCGTCTCGAGCGCGTCGGCTATCCACGCGATGTTGAGCACCTGGGAAGCGGCACGGATATGGGCGGCCGCGTCGCCCGGAATCTTACCATCGCCTCCCCCGCGCTTGCAGGAGTCGGCCACCGCCGCGACGACCGCCTCGCCATCGAAGCCCTGCGCCTCCAGAGCCGGCAGCAAATCCACGCCCACGGAAAGCACGTGCAGTTCATCGAGCGCATCGCGAGTGAGCAATGAATGACAGCAGTAAAGCCGCGCCCGCTTGCCGTCCTGCATGACCGAGATCTGGGAATGTGGCTTCTGCATGAGGGGCTTGGGATGAGGCTCCTGGTGCAGCATGCGAAAGACCGCCCAGCGCGGACAGGGGTCGGAGACCAAGCTCATGTTGCCCCAGGGCAGGGGAATGCCGTTGCCCCGATACACGGCCCGTAAATATCCCGGTGGATAGGCGTCGAAAAAATGCCAGTGCCGGTACGGTGAGACCGCGGTCATGCGACGCATCACCAAAGCCGGAGTAACTCCCAGCTTGCGGCCGGCTGACACGCTGTGCGCCTCGCGGATCAAAAAACGGCGAAACGGAATGCGCGGACACAGCAACGCACCGGCGAAGAAGCTGCACTCGAAATCGCGCCATGCATACAGCACATCCTGTGCACCCATTCCCGCCGCCGTCTGCGGCGCTTCACCATCTCCCGAATGAATGGCGCTGTGCGGCGAGATCGCGCCATCGCCGTTATGAAGCACTTTGTGACCGATGAAAAAAGCCAACTCGTACTTCAAACGCTCTTCCTGATGGCGCAGCCGCGAGTTCACCAAGACGGTGCCCGGAGCCTCGAAGCGCGAGCGAATCAACGCAGCAGGCTTGTGTTTCTCGCCGTCGAAATACTTGATCTCGAGGCCATGGCGCTCACAGATGGCCAGCAGCGCCGACAGAGTCAACGGCATTTCACGCTCGCCGCACTCCTCGGCCGCGCGTTCGATGTCCGGGAAATTATTGTGCCGGGTTTCCTGCCAGACCCGGATCAGCAGCTGGGCGAATTGCCGGCCGGTGGTGCCGGTTTGCGACAGCAGTTCAGGCAACGCGTTCTGAAGCAATTCGTGCGAGAACAGAAATGCCGGCTCCAGCGGCATGGCCTCGAGCCCACCTCGCTCTCGCTGCGCCGGAACCACCTCCACCTCGGTGTTCTCATCGAGGAACCAACGTGCGTCCTTGCCGAAGATACCGGCCAGCATGTCGAGCATCGGCGGCGATGGCATACGCTTGCCGGTTTCAACCATGCTGAGATAGGAAACCGACGGGGCGCCCGCCGCGTCGATCTGAACACAGCGAGCCGACAACTCGTCCAGCGTAAATCCATTGCGTTTACGCAAGGAACGCAGCTTGGCGCCGAGGAAGTGACCCTGTCGTATCAATCCAGCCATGCCCCTCTCCTGTGAAATTCACATTGTCAAATTTCTATTGTGTAAATATCCACTCGCAACACTTTAGTCTTGCCTCATGGCGGCGCGCAAGCAGACGCGCATGTTATTCACTCACAGGAGACGAGAATGGTTGACCAATCCAAGGTCGATGCGCGCTGGCAAGGCATCGAACGGCCCTATACCAACGCCGACGTCGCGAAACTGCGCGGCTCCGTGCACATCGAGCATTCGCTCGCACGTCGCGGTGCCGAGCGCTTCTGGCAACTGTTGCACGACGAACCGGTGGTTTCCGGTTTGGGCTGCATGAGCGGCAATCAGGCGGTGCAGACCGTCGAAGCGGGCTTGAAGACCATCTATTGCTCCGGTTGGCAGGTGGCTGGCGACGGCAACAGTGCCGGTGAGATGTACCCGGACCAGAGCCTCTACCCGGTCGATTCGGTGCCGAAAATGGTCGAGCGCATCAACAATGCGCTGCTGCGCACGGATCAGATTCATCACATGAACGGCAAGTCGGCGATCGACTGGTTGGTACCGATCATCGCCGACGCGGAGGCGGGCTTTGGTGGCAACTTGAACGCGTTCGAATTGACCAAGGCGTTGATCCGGGCCGGCGCCGCCGCCGTGCACTTCGAGGACCAACTGTCGTCGGCCAAGAAGTGCGGCCATCTGGGCGGCAAGGTGCTGGTCTCGACCGGCGAGGCCATCAACAAGCTCGTCTCGGCGCGGCTGGCCGCGGACGTCGCGGGCGTACCCACGGTCATCATCGCGCGCACCGACGCCGACGCGGCCGACCTGCTGCTCTCGGATCACGATCCGCGCGACAAGCCCTTCACCACGGGCGAGCGCTCGGCGGAAGGCTTCTTCTACGTGCGCGCCGGCATGGATCAGGCCATCGCGCGCGGCCTCGCCTATGCGCCCTACTCGGATCTGATCTGGTGCGAGACCTCGAAGCCGGATCTCGCCCAGGCGCGCCGCTTCGCGAACGAAATCCATGCCAAATTCCCGGGTAAGCTGCTGGCGTACAACTGCTCGCCATCGTTCAACTGGCAGGCTAATCTGAGCCAGGCGGCCATGAAGAGTTGGCGCGAAGAACTGGCCGCCATGGGTTATCGCTATCAGTTCATCACGCTGGCGGGCTGGCATGCCTTGAACCTGTCGATGTTCGAACTCGCCACGGCCTACAAGGCCAATGGCATGCTGGGCTACTCCCAGTTGCAGCAACGCGAGTTCAGCCAGGAGCGGGAAGGGTACCGTGCCGCCAAACACCAGGCGTTCGTTGGCACCGGTTACTTCGACGCCGTGCAAACCGTCATCAGCGCGGGCGCGCTGTCCACGGCCGCCATGGCGGGCAGCACCGAAGCGGAACAATTCACCGCCTCGCCTGCGCCGCAACGCGACGTGGCCTGATCGTTACCGGCCATGAGCGCCGTCACCGCAGCGGAGGCCGCCGGCGCCAAGGCGCATGCGGCCTTCATTGCCGAACACTTTCGTGCCTATAACGAAGAGTTCGGCAAGATCACGCGGCGGGCGGCGCTCAATTTTCTGGCCGAGGATTGGCAGGCCGTCCAGCAGGACGCGGTCCTGCGGATCGAACTCTACGACGCACGCGTGACAGATTGCGTGCTCGCCCTCGCTGTCGAACTCAAGCCGAGCCGCACGGACGAGGGACTCTGGGCCGATATGAAACGCGCCTACGAAATGCTGGTCGCGCGGCGTCCCGACAGCGATTTCTACCGGACCTTCTTCAATTCCGTCAGCCGCGAGACGTTCGCCACGGTCGGCGTGAATCCGGCGGTGGAGTTCTCCGCCACCCACGTGGGACGAGCCTCTGGTGCCGTGCCGATCCGGGTCTATCGCACCGGCGGATCGCTGCCCGTTGCGGTGCGCGAGATCCTCGCCGATCTGCCGTTCGGGGCGGCGATCGGCCAGCAAGAGGCGGCGGTCCACCGCATCAGTGCCGAGATCGGCCGTCACTTCGAATCCGGTCGGCTGATGAGCGCCCCCGATTCGATCGAACTGATCGAACCCGTGTTCTACCGCGGCATGCAGGCTTTCGCCGTGGGTCGTGTCATCGGCGACGGCTTCCTGACCCCGCTGGTCATCGCCTTCACCAACAGCGTGCGTGGCGTAGAGGTTCAGGCCGTGATGTTGTCGCGCGCCGAGGTCGGTTCGTTGTTCGGCTATGCCCGCTCCTACTTCCACGTCGACCTGCCGGTCGTCAGTGCCGGCATCACGCTGCTGCGGTCATTCATGCCGCGCAAGCCCATCGACGAACTGTATACCGTGCTCGGACGCGCCAAGCAGGGCAAGACCGAGCGCTACTTCGCACTGCAGCGGCATCTCAGCACGTCGATCGATAGTTTCGTCCATGCCGCCGGCGAGCGGGGACTCGTCATGATCGTCTTCACGCTGCCCTCCCACGATCTGGTGTTCAAGGTGATTCGGGACCATTTCGGCGCACCGAAGACCTCGACACGGGAGGACGTGATGGAACGCTATCAATTCGTGTTCCGGCACGATCGAGCCGGCCGGTTGGTCGATGCCCAGGAATTCAAGCGGCTGCGTCTGCCACGGGCCCGCTTCATGCCGGCACTGGTCGACGAATTGCTGCGCGATGCACGCACCAGCTGCCGCATCGAGGGGGACGACCTCATCGTCGAGCACTGCTACATCGAGCGCCGGCTGCGGCCGCTCAATCTGTTTCTGCGTGAAGCGGATCCGGCGGCGGCCGAAGCCGCGATCATCGACTACGGTAACGCGCTGCGCGATTTGGCGGCCGGCGGCATCTTCCCTGGCGATCTGTTGCTGAAGAACTTCGGCGTTACCAGCCATCGCCGCGTCATATTCTACGACTATGACGAATTGTGCCTGCTCACACAGTGTGTTTTCCGCGAGCTACCCACGCCGAGCTGCGACGAAGAGGAAAGCAGCGCGGAACCCTGGTTTCATTACGGCCCCCACGATGTGTTCCCCGAACAATGGCTGCCGTTCCTGTCGATCCCGGCCGCATTGACCGAGACCTTCCTAACGCATCACGCCGAATTGCTGACGGCGGCGTGGTGGCGAGGCCAGCAATCACAGTGGACGGCCACCCAGATCAGTCCTCACGAATCAGCAGAGCGACGGGAAAGCCGGACAGCAACTCAGGTGGGCTGACCGCGCCCTCCACCCTCGCGCCGGTGAAATGATTTCTCCACGCACCGCGCGGCAGCGGCAGCCGCGTATCGCCCCAACCGTTCCCCACCGACATCGTGAACCGGGGTACCACCACGATGAGATCGCTGCCCCGACGAAATGCCAGCACGTTGCCGAGATGCGCGCCCTGCGCGACCAGCGGCTGGTAGTCGCTGCGGGTGGAAAAATCCGCTGTCCGCGAGCGCCGCAGCTGCAATATCCGGGCGATGAGCCAAATCTTGGGCAACCCAGCATCCCATTCCATCAGCACGTCGGCGGCGGACATCGTCCGCGAACGGCGCATGAGCGCGCTGCGCTCGCCGAAATCCACGGGACGCCGGTTGTCCGGATCAACCAGGCTCAAGTCCCACAATTCGGTACCCTGGTAAAAATCGGGTACGCCGCCAACGATCATCTTGATGAGGGTTTGGGCGAGACTATTGATGCGACCCGGCAGGACCAGCGGTTGAACGAAACTCTCGAGGCTGCCGATGAATTCCGCGTTCTCGAACACACCCTCTATGAAGCCTCGAATGTTCTCCTCATAGCCGGCATTCGGCTCCTGCCATGAGGTTCTGATCTTCGCTTCGCGGCACGCCTTCAACATATATTGCCAGCAGCGCTCCTGGCTCAAGGGCCATGCGCCGATCAGCGTCTGATAGAGCAGATACTCGGCGTGTCGATCCGGCGTCCGGTTATTCCATGCGCTCGCGTTCAGCTGCGACCAGGCATGCAAGGCTTCCGACCAGCGGTCGGGAATCTCCGACAGCAGCGAAATGCGGGTGCGCACATCCTCGCTGCGTTTATTGTCGTGGGTCGACGTGGCCAGCATGTTGTTCGGCCAGCTGTCGCTGAGGTAATGACAGAACTCATGAAACTTATCGGCAGAGATGCCGACCAGCGACGCCTGCGCGCCGACCTCATTGCACGACACGAGCCGGTCGAAGCAGTAAAACGTCGTATCCTCGACACCCTTCGCCATCACCGCGGGCGCGAGTTGCTGCCACTCTGCGACGAAGGCCGCCGCATCCCCCTCAAGCGGCTGCTTGGTGAGCAGGTCGAGCAGGAAATCGAAGGCCGCCGCATCGATGCGCTTAGCTCCGATCCGGGCGCTCTGCACCGCCTCGGTCAGCACCCGCAGATCTTGATCGGACAGCGCCTCAGCCGTCCGGTAGGTCCGGTAGACGCTCAAGGCCACGGTGACCCGCGCGAGCGCCTCGCGCAGATGCCGCGGACGGAGGTCCCGGACCCGCCAATCCGATCGGGCCAGCGCCAACGCCGATGCCGCCAATCTCTCGAGGTCGGCGAAAAAAGTCGATTCGACGATGCCGCGTTTCTGATCCCGCATCACCGCCGCGAAATTCACCGGGTGGCCCGTGAAATCATAGTAGGTGGCGGTCAGCGCATCGAGCCGCTGATCGTCCATCCACAAGCGGTTGACCTTGGCGAGAAAATCGTAGCCCACCGTACCGTCGATCGGCCAGTCACCCATCAAGCGCTCGTCATTCTCGAGGATCTTCTCGACATAGATGCGGCCGTCCGGCAGAAGCTCGCGCAGCTGGGTGAAGTACGCCAGCGGATCGCGCAGACCATCCGGATGATCGATACGCAGCCCGTCGATTTCGCCGGCTGCGATCATTCGCTCGATGCGTGCATGAGTCGCCGTCATCACCTGCGGCAATTCGGTGCGGATTCCCGCGAGGGCGCTCACATCGAAGAACCGCCGGTAATTGGTCAGCTCTCCGGCCAGCTCCCATCCGTGCAGCACGTAATACTGGCGGCGCAGCACGCGGTCGAGGCGATCGGGATCGCGTTTCAACTCGGCGAGATGCTGCTCGAGACGGGCACGATCCACCGCGGCGAACGCCGCTCGAGCACGCTCGACCTGCGCGGCGTAATGCGCCCGTTCCGCGCCGTCCGGTACCGCGGTTTGCAACATGTCGCCCAGTTCGCGGAAGCACGCTTGTGCAGCGGAGCACGGATCGATGAGTTCGCCCCACGAGGCGGGAGCGAGCGGCCAGCTGTTATCGAAATGCTGGATCCGGGGACGACCGTCGACCAAGATGACCTCGAGCTGCCCTGCCGTCAGCGCTGCGCCATAAACCTGCGCTAGCGTGCAGAGGTGCACCCGCCAGGGTTCCCGCGCCGGGATACGGATATCAAAATACTGCGCATGACGGCTGAAGGGTCCGTGCTCGAGCACGTCATCCCACCACGGATTCCACTGCGAGGTCGACATGTGATTAGGAACGATGTCGAGCAGAACGCGCAGGCCGTGGCGCCGCGCCGCGCCGACGAAATCCTGCCAGGCGGCCTCCCCGCCGAGGTCGTCGCTGATCCGGGACGGATCGGTCACATCGTAGCCATGCTGGCTTCCCGGCACGGCCTGAAGGCAGGGCGACAGGTACACGTGGCTGATGCCGAGTTCGGCCAGGTACGGCAGGATCTCGATCGCCGCGCCGAGCGGAAAGCCTGCATGAAGTTGCAGCCGATAGGTCGCGATCCATTGGCCGCTCACGACGCGGTGTCCTCGCGAGCCAGCGCCCCGGCACTAGGAATGAGTGCCGTTCGCGGCGCCGGTCAAGGCGACGTTCCTGTGCTCGCCCAAGTCCCGCGGGGTGGTCCCGGTTGCCAGCGCTCTTGCCATCGTGAACAACTGTTTGAGCTTGTTACTGGTTGAATCCCAGTATTCCGCTTCCTGCGGCGTCACCTTGATGAGCGCGTTGTGGACCGACTCGGGTCCCTCCGGGAACCACGCCTGGACCGACGGCTTCCACAGCTCCTTCTTGCGTCCCACATCGGTGACGAGCGTGGCAGTCCCCGACACCGTGACGAAATCGAAGTTATCGCTGTCGCTGTAGGTCAGGCAGACCTCGGGATGGACTCCGAGTGCGCTGGCCACCGCCGAATCGGTCGCCGCGAAGAACCACAACGATCCGTCATACTCGCGCTCGATGGTGGTCATCGGCCGACTGCGCAGCTTATGGTCCTGTTCCTGCGTGGTCAGCATCGCATAGCGATACTTCTTGATCAGGCCCCAAAGCTTCTCGCGAGCGGCGTCGTCTGCGTTCATGTGATTCCTCGATCAAGGTGGGTGCGGCGAATGTCACTCGATTATTGGCTTTCGCCGCGGCGCCACCGTAGGCGCTTCACCGCAGCCCGTGTCGGCCCCAAACCAGAGCGCGCGTAGGACGCCCTAGTGCGGCCAGGCCCAGTCGCGTATTTCCGCCATGTCCTCGCCGTAGCGTTCGATATAGCGCCGGTGCTCGACCAGCTTGTCGCGCAGTTGCTGCTTGAGGTAGACGCCGCGGCTGCCGGTTTGCGGCAGGCGGTCGATTGCATCGATGACGAGATGGAACCGGTCGAGTTCGTTCAGCACCGTCATGTCGAATGCCGTGGTAATCGTGCCTTCCTCCTTGTAACCGCGCACGTGCAGGTTCGCGTGATTGTGGCGCCGATAGGTCAGCCGATGGATCAACCATGGATAGGCGTGGAACGCGAATATCACCGGCTTGTCGAGCGTGAACAACGAGTCGAAATCGCTGTCGGGAAGTCCATGAGGGTGCTCGGACTGTGGTTGCAGCTTCATCAAATCGACCACGTTGACGACACGAATTTTGAGTTGCGGCAGGTGTTCCCGCATGATCGAGACCGCCGCCAACGTTTCGAGAGTCGGCACGTCGCCGGCGCAGGCCATGACCACGTCCGGATCGACTTCGTGATCGTTGCTCGCCCACTGCCATATGCCGATGCCCAGCGTGCAATGCTCGACCGCCTCTTCCATGCTGAGCCATTGTGGAGCCGGATGCTTGCCGGCGATGACGACGTTGACGTAATGGCGGCTACGCAGGCAGTGATCCATCACGGACAGCAGGCAATTCGCATCGGGAGGCAGGTACACGCGCACGACGCTCGCTTTCTTGTTGATGACATGGTCGATGAAGCCCGGATCCTGGTGTGTGAAGCCGTTGTGATCCTGGCGCCACACGTGAGAACTCAGCAGATAGTTGAGCGACGCGATCTTCACCCGCCACGGCAGCCCGGCGGTGACCTTCAACCACTTCGCATGCTGGTTGAACATCGAATCGACGATGTGGATGAAGGCCTCATAACAGTTGAACAATCCATGCCGGCCCGTCAACAGATAGCCTTCCAGCCAGCCCTGGCACTGGTGTTCGCTCAGCATTTCCATGACCTGGCCGGTGCGCGCCAGGAATTGGTCATTCACGTCGATGTCGGCCTGCCACTGACGGTTGGTGACCTGGAACAGCGCCTCGAGTCCGTTGGACACCGTCTCGTCAGGCCCGAAAACACGAAAATTCCGCTGTGCGGCGTTCTGCTTCGCGACGTCACGCAGGAAAACCCCGAGAACCCGCGTATCGCCGCGACCACGGCAACCGCGCGCCGCGACATCCACCGCATAGCCGGTAAAGTCCGGCAACTCGAGGTCGCGTAGCAATCGGCCACCGTTGGCATGCGGATTCGCGCCCATGCGCCGGTCCCCCTTCGGCGCCAATGCCGCAAATTCAGGCCGCAGACTGCCCGCGGCGTCGAAAAGATCCTCCGGCCGGTAGCTGCGCAGCCAGGCCTCGAGCAGGGCGAGATGCGCCGGATTGGTCCTGGGATCCGTAATCGGGACCTGATGGGCGTGAAAAGTTCCCTCGTTCGGCACTCCGTCGACCGCCTTCGGCCCAGTCCAGCCCTTCGGTGATTCGAACACGATCATCGGCCAGCGAGGTCGTTCCGATTTTCCGCCCTGACGCGCCGCGCCCTGGATGCGCTCGATCTCCTCGATCACCGCGTCGAGGGTCGTGGCCATCGCCTGATGCATGAGGGCCGGCTCATGGCCGGCTACGTAGTGCGGCGTCCAGCCGTAGCCGCGCAACAGCTGGTCGAGTTCCTCGCGCGAAATGCGCGCGAGCAGCGTCGGGTTGGCGATCTTGTAGCCATTCAAGTGCAGGATGGGCAACACCGCTCCGTCCGTTGCCGCGTTCAAGAACTTGTTTGAATGCCATGCGGTGGCGAGCGGACCGGTCTCCGCTTCGCCATCGCCGATCACACAGGCCGCCACGAGCTCCGGATTGTCGAACACGGCGCCGAAGGCATGACTCAAGGAGTAGCCGAGTTCACCGCCCTCATGGATCGAACCCGGGCACTCGGCCGACGCATGGCTCGGTATGCCGCCCGGAAACGAAAATTGGGTGAACAAGCGTTTCAGTCCCGCGACGTCCCGTCCAATTCCGGTGTAGATCTCGCTGTACGTGCCCTCCAGATACGTGCCGCTCACGACGGCCGGACCCCCGTGACCGGGACCTGACAGGTAGATCATGTCGAGGTCGTACTTGTTGATCACCCGATTGAGATGGGTGTAGATGAAATTCTGGCCGGGCGTCGTCCCCCAATGCCCGAGCAGCATGCGTTTGATGTGCGCAGCGGCCAGCGGCTGCTCGAGCAGAGGATTGTCGCAGAGGTAGATCTGCCCCACCGACAGATAATTGGCGGCACGCCAATAGCCATCGATGAGCCGCAACGCCAGGGCGTCCAAGGGTCCCGTCGCCATCACGCCCGTTCCGCCTCGGACGAGCGCAGCACGCCAAACGTCGCCGCCGCGATCACCGACTCTTCGTCGGTGTGGATCACTCTGACGGCGACCTTGCCGAGTTCACTCGAAATCACGCCGATGCCGCGAGCATTGCGCGCCTCATCCAATTCGATACCCAGATGACCCATGCCCGCACAGATTCGAGCGCGTACGGCCACCGCGTTTTCACCGATGCCACCGGCGAAGACCAGCGTATCGACGCCGCCCAGCGCGGCGGCATACGCTCCGATGGTTTTTTTCACCTGGTAGCAGAACGAGGCCACCGCCTCCGCGGCCCGATTGTCGGTGGACTCGCGCGCGAGCAGATCACGAATGTCCGAACTCGTTTCAGACAGCCCGAGCAACCCCGACTCATGAGTGACCATCCTCTCGAAAGCGGCTGGCGTCATCGCCTCGGTCTGCGCGAGAAAGCCCACCACGCCCGGGTCGAGATCGCCCGAACGGGAGCCCATCATCACGCCCGACGTCGGCGTGAAGCCCATGCTGGTGTCGATTGAGCGCCCGTCGAGCACCGCCGCGAGACTCGCGCCATTGCCGAGATGCGCGAGGATCACCCGGCCGTTCGTCGCCGCCGGATCGCCGCAGCGGTTGAGCGCCGCCATCAAAAAAGTGTACGAGAGCCCGTGAAATCCGTAGCGTCGCACACCTTTCGCGGCATAGCGGCGCGGAATCGGCAACAGTGTCGCCACCGACGGCATCGTGCGATGGAACGCCGTATCGAAACAGGCCACCTGCGGCAACCGCGGATGCAGGCGCTGCACGGTCTCGATCAACTCGATTTCCCGCGGCAGATGCTCCGGATCGAAGGGCCTGATCGCCTTCAGCTGCGCGAGCAGAGCCGGCGTGACGAGTTCCGGATTGGAGTGCTGCATGCCGTGCACCACGCGATGACCAACGCCCATCAGGTCGGCGAAGAGCGGCTCTGCCGCGAGCCGTTCCATCAGCAGCGCCACCGCACCGCGGTGGTCGGCCGCCTCGCTCGTGCCCGCCAGACCGATGCGATCGACCTTACCCGCCAGCAACGGGGATGCCACTTGCGCCGGATCGTAGAACGCGAATCGAATGCTCGATGAACCGCCATTCAACGTGAGTACGCATCGCATGGGGTCATCTTGCCACAGCGTCCGCGCATGAAACGCCACGGTTGCCGTAGGAGATATACCTAGTCAGGCTTCGTCGGGATCAATGGACCAACGCCTCGCGCCATGCGCTGGCCAACAGCACGATCGCCATGCCACCCGGGACCACCTGCCAGCCCCACGCCTGGCGAGGCGGCAAGCCGGTCCGCGCAAGGATCCAGCCGAGCGTCGTCCCGCACACAAAGCCGAGCAGGTGACCCAGCACATCGACGTGGGCGTTGCCTGAACCCAGAAGCGCCAACAGCGAGACGCCCGCGAACAAGGGGCCGAAGCGATACAGCCGACGGTCACGCAGGCTGAGTTCCCGACTCCAGGCAAAGCCTGTCAGCAAGCCTAAGGCCGCGAACACCGCTGTGGAGGCGCCAACCGCATGATGGCCCGGGGGCGCCAGCAGCATCTCCAGGTAGTTCGCACAGGCCCCCGCCAGCAGGATGGCGGCCCATGCGAGACCGGGTCCGAACAGCCGGCCGGCGAGTACACCGATGCCGATGCCGAACAGCAGATTGCCGAGTAGATGCTCTTGGTCTACATGCAACGTGAGGGCGGTGAACGCGCGCCACCACTCGACCCGGCCGACCGCCGCGGCATCGAGCGCACCCGCCGTGAGCCAATCGACCTCGAATAGCTGCCTACCGGCACAGTAGGCGACGATGATCAGCACCGCGGCATAAAGGCCAGCGCCAATGGAACTGCCGGCGAAGATCTCGAGTGCGTGGGGTGCCACGGGCCGCGGCCCGCGCTCGGCGGCATAGCGCGCCAATTCATCACGCGCCTGCTCCGCCGCATCCGCTGCAACCTTGAGCGTCGCGGCGCCGTCGACGACAAGGCGCTCATAGGCGACGCCCTTGGCGTCCAGCACCAGGCCGAATTCAGCGCATTCGAGTGGCGATCCCTGGAATACCGCCACGTCCGGCGCGTGCGCCACGTCCGGCGCGCGCGTCACGCCCGCTGTGCTCGACTCGTCGATGCCCGGCCTCTCTTGCAATGCGTTCGGCTTCCTCTGCGACTACAATGAATGAATTTTCAAGGAGCAAGTCATGTTCAAGAAGGCACTCATCATGTCCATCGCGGCCCTGTCCGCGGCAACGGTCAGCGTAGCCGCCGATTCCGGACGGAACTACGTGCCGGCACCCACCCCGGCGGGCAGCGCACCGGCGGCGCCGTTCAGCGAGGGGGTCATGGTGGGGGAAACCTTCTATGTGGCCGGCCACATCGGCATGGATCCGGCCACCCAAAAGGCGGCGGTCAATGTCGACACCGAAGCGCATTTGGTCTTGGACGCCGTCAAGCAAACCTTGCAACAAGCGGGACTGACCATGGACGATCTGGTGTCGGTCACCGTCTATTGCACGGATTTAAGTCTGTACGACTCCTTCAACGCCGTCTACCGCGGCTACTTCCACGCACCGTACCCGGCGCGCGCCTTCATCGGCATCAATCAGTTGGTACGGGGGGCGCACTTCGAGGTCGCCGGCATCGCGGTCAAGTCGCACGCGGCCGGTCACTGAGCATCCGGTAGATTTTGAGGACCTTGGGTACGTACGCAAGGGTCTCGCTGAACGGCGGGATCTGACCGCCGTTGCGATCCACCGCGTCTTCGCCGGCATTATATGCCGCGAGCGCCAGCCGCACATTTTGGCCGAAATGATTCATCAGGAATTTAAGGTAGGTGGCTCCTGCATGAACATTTTCGGTGGGGTCATACGGGTTCGACACGCCGAAGCGAGAGGCGGTCGCGGGCATGAGCTGCATCAACCCGACCGCGCCGCGCTTCGACACCGCCCGAGAGTTGAAGCCCGATTCGACCACGATGACCGCCCGCAGCAAATTAGGCTCCACGGCGGCTGAGGCGGCCGCCTTCTCGATGATGGAATCATATTGCGATGCGCGCGCCAGCATCGCCGCGCTGTAATGATCGCCGCTCTCGGTGAGTTCGTTGGGCGACAGCACGAGCAGGCGATAGGGATTGCCGTCGGGCATGTCGGTGTAATGGCGAACCCCGTCGGCATCGACATACATGTAGATGCGGGTGCGCGCGATGGCATCCGCCGTCACCAGCAAGCCGGCCGACAGCGCGGCCGCGCACAGCACCGTCGATGAGAGTCGAATGGCCAAGCGAATTCCTCTTTGAGCAGCCTAGCGCGCCCCATTCGAGCACGATGGGAACTGGATCACTCAATCGTACATGCGTCTACGGCAGTCTTACGTTAAAGCGCACCCCGGCCGGGCTGCGTAACCCCGCAACATGGAAGTCTCGCGTCTCGTGGCCGAAACCGTTGATTGGCGACAAAAATACCGCGACTCGCTGCTCGAAATCGAGGGCGAGGAGAAGCGCTGGAAGCAAGTCGAACAGGCCTTACGCCGCCTGATCGGACGGCTGTGCGCGGCGGCCATGGGCGTCGATCAGCAACTCGATGACGAGTTGGTGGCGCTTGCGGCCGCCAATCGCCGCAACGCCGAGGCGAGCGAACTCGAGCGGCTGGCGGAATCCCTGACCACCGCCGTGGTTGCCGTCGATGCGGTCTCGCCGGTGCCGACCATCGTCCTACCCCCTCTGCCGGCGGGTCCACCCACTCCCGCCCGGCGCTGGGACACGACCTGTGCCGCCGCCGCCACGATCCTGAGCCGTCTCCATACGCTCGGCAACGACAGCGCGGTGGTCCAGGAATTGACAGCGCGGTTATCCAAGGTTCGAGCGGACGGCGAACTCGCCGCCATTCTCGAGAAGACCGCAGAGCTGGTCCACCGTCACGGCGAGATGCTGGTACGCGAACGCCTCCAGGCGGCAGCCGTGCTTGCGGAGGTTACCACCCGGCTCGAGGAAATGGCCGGCTATCTGACCGTGGCGGGCGATGAGGCGCGAACACGTTTTGCCGATACGACGGCGGTCAACGACACCGTCATGACCCACGTGCGCGAACTGACGGCCCAGGTTCATGGCGCCACGGAACTGAAGCTGCTACAGACGCTGGTGACCTCCCGTCTCGAGGCGGTGACCCAGCAGGTGCTGGAGTTGCGCAGCCGGGACGAGAAGCGCATGCAGGAGCAGTCGGCACGCACCGAACGAATGCAATCGCGCATCAAAGAGCTGGAACGGGAGTCCCAGGAATTACATGCCAAGCTCGACAACGAGAAGTTCGGGGCCCGCCACGATCCGCTCACGTTGGTCGCGAATCGCAAGGCTTTCGATGAGCGACTGGCGCAGATCCTCGCCATGCGCACGCAGCGCGACGTTCCAGCGTCGATGCTGCTCTGGGATCTCGACAACTTCAAGGCGATCAACGACACCTATGGACATCGTGCCGGGGACCGGGTGCTGAAAAATGTTGCCACCTGCTTGGTGGCGGCCCTGCGGCCCGAGGACTTCGTGGCACGGATCGGCGGCGAGGAATTCATCGTCTTGCTGAGTGGGTTACCCGTCTCCAACGCGGCGGCGATCGCCGAGGAATTGCGCCGCGCCATAGAGGCATTGCGCTTCCATTTCCGCGGCGTGCCGGTGCGGATCACGATGTCCTGTGGTCTGACCGACGTGCGCCCCGACGATAGCGCCTCGAGCGCCTTCGACCGCGCGGACGCCGCGCTGTACCGGGCCAAACGGGAAGGCAAAAACCAGGCGGTCAGGGCATGACCCGCCAAGCCCCCGGCACGTGCCGGTAAGGGGTAGGACCGCGCGAACATGGCATAACAGATATTTAACCAGCGGAAGTGGCCATATTCTCAGATTTCTCGGGGCTCTGGCTTATAGAATCGCCGTATTCCTCATGGCTGCCGTCAATCATGAGCGAACCTTACATTGCCTAGCAGCATTCCCGGGAACCACCAGCCAGCCATGAGCGCCTCGAAGTCTGTCGTGCAGGAAGCAATCGCCGAGCAATCCGGCGCCCTGCCACTGGTTCACCCAGAGACGCGCAGCGTCAACAGGGCACGCGCGATCGGCCTGCAAGGGTGGCTGCTGACCGTCACGTTGTTGCTGATTCCGATGCTCACCTACTGGCCCGCGACGTTCCATGCCTACGGCCTGCGGGATGACTACTCGAATCTTCGCGAGGCCCACGAAGAGCCGGGGGTGGTCGTGCGTTTTTGCGCCTCGCACGCACGCCCGATCTATGGTTGGCTGCTGCAAACCTCCTTTGGCGCGACCAGCAGCGTGCAAAATCTGCAATGGATGCGCTTAGGCGCCGCCTTGTTGCTGGGCGCGATCGGACTCGTGATGTTCCGTGGCTTGCGGGCCTACGGCTGGTCATTGAACTCGAGCTTGGCGTTCGCCGTTCTGCTCGAACTCGTTCCCTCGGCGCAGGTCATCGCCGGGTGGGCTATCGGTTGGCCATACGCCGCCACCGCCCTGCTCGCACTCGCCGGCTTTTTCACGGCCGAAGGCGCGCTCACCCTAAGTCTGAGTCGCGCTGCCCGGCCGGTGCGGGTGGCGGGTCACTGGGCGCTGGCTTTCGGTCTGATGATGATCAGCGCCCTCATCTACCAGCCGAGCGCCATGTTCTACCTCGTGCCGCTCGCCGGCGGCTTGATCGCCCAACGCCGGAGCGCCCGGCAGAGCGCTGCATGGCTCGGCATCCATGCCGGTTTCTTGGTGGCATCGCTCGCCAGCGCCTATGGGATCATGTCGGCGCTCTATGCCGCCGGCGTGTTCGCCAAATCGGGACGCATCGCGTTCGAGCATCACTGGGGCGAGAAGCTCGCGTGGTTCCTGGGAGAAACTCTCCCCAATGGTTTGAGCATGTGGGTGTTGAACGACAATAACCTGCGCGGCCATGGGATGTATCTCGCCTGTGCCGGTGGGGTCGGTCTGTTGCTGCTCGCAGGTCTGCATCTCGAGTGGCAGCGCTACGGGCGCAGCCGCGGTCTCATCTGGACGCTGGCGTTGCTCGGATTACCGGTGTTCGCCGCCGCCGTGAGCCTGGTGGCCTCGGAACGTTATGCCACCTATCGCACCATTTTTGCGATGACCGCCGTGCTCCTGTGCTTTCTGGTCGCATCGGTGGAGAGCCTGACGGCACATTGGCAGACATCCACGCGCCGCGTGCTCGCGCTCGTGCTCGTCTCGGGCTCCTTCTTCATCGCCCAGCATCATGTCTATGCCTTGATCGCCGTGCCCCAGGGCAACGAGTGGCAATTGATCGTCGACGGCGCCAAACACGTGCGCCTCGATGCGCCGTCCAGACCGCGCATCTTTGTGATCGCATCCTCTCCCAGCGACATTTCCACCGATACGATCTACCACGATGAATTCGGCTCGCTGTCGTCGAATTCGGAGTGGGTCCCCAAAGAGATGTTCAAGCGGGCGATGCACGACCTGCACCCGACTGTTCCGAACCTCGAATCACGCTACGAGTTTGCAGAAGGCTACAAGCTGCCGAGCGGCCAGCACTACGACGTCATCATCGACATGCATCAGTTGCGCCGCTTCCACACCGATAACTAGTTGAGCCCCAACCAGTCGGTCAGCCGACCCCGGGCGATGGCCGCGCGCACCGCGACCGGCCACGCGGCATGCAGGCCGATGGGATTCACGCCCGTGATCGGCATATCGAACTCGGCTGACGGTTCGAGCAGGCGACGCGCGATCCGCGCGCCCATGACGCTCCCCATGGCGACCCCCCGACCGTTGTAGCCCAAACAAGCGATGATGCCGGGCGCCGGCTCATGCACATGCGGGTAGTGATCCCGGGTCATGGCGAGTTGACCGCCCCAGGCGTGGGTAAAGCGGACGCCGCGCAACGCCGGCCAAAGGCGTTGCGCATAGGCCGGCAGATACGGCACCGCGCCGATCGAATCGATTTCATGCTGAGGACCACGGCCCCCGAGCAACAATCGTCCGACGCCGTCCACACGATAATAGACGGTGACGGTGCCACTTTCGTACAGCACCGAGCGGCTCGGCATGATCGACCGCAGCAGCTGCGCCGGCAAGGGCTCGGTAGCGGTCATGGCACCGAACACCGGTACGATGGTCCGCCGCAGGCCGGGCCATAGATCGTCGGTGTACCCGTTGGTCGCCAGCACGACATGGGCGGCACTCGCGCTGCCGCCAGCCGTACGCACAGTCCACGTCGAGCCGTTCCGCACCAGGCTCAAGGCCCGGCTGCCACCATGCACGGAAACGCCGGCACGCGCCGCCGCGCGCGCAAGACCCCGCGCATAACTCAAGGGGTTGAGATCGCCGCCCCGCCGATCCCACATCGCGGCCGCATAGCGCGGGGTGCCGGTGGCTTCGAATAATGCCTTGCCGGTCAACAGCTCCACCGGGGCCCCGCGACGCCGCCATTGCTCCACCGTCACGTTCAAGGCCGCCGCAGGCTTCGCGCGCACGGCGGCGCGCAACGTACCGTTGCGGCGTGCATCGCAGTCGATGCCGTGACGCGCGATCAGATCGAAGACGAAGGCTGGCGCGCCGCCCGAGAGGGCGTTCATCCGAGCGCCGAGCGCCGTACCGAAATCACGCTCAACCACGTCCGGATCGAACTTCAATCCGGGATTCACCTGACCGCCGTTACGTCCCGATGCGCCCCAACCCGGTTCGTAAGAATCGAGTAGCACGACGCGCACGCCGCCTTCGGCGAGGTGCAAGGCGGCTGACAGGCCGGTGAAGCCACCACCCACCACCACCACGTCGACATGCAGCGCATCGGTCAATGGCGGTGTGATGGGCGCGGACGTGGCGGTTTCGCGGTACAGATTCGGCATGCAGCCTCCATGCTAGCGTGCTTTTCTCGGCTGGCAAGCGCTCGGGTAGGCGGAACGGCGACGCACGATCGGTCGGTTGTCGCGTGGTGCTCGGGCGAGCTCTCGTGTAGGGTGGCCTCATGGCGGCCCGACGCCGCCCTCAAACGAAGGGTGCATGATGGAGTATCAAGGTCTTGGCGGATTGATTGTTTTGATTGCTGACGTCTGGGCGATCGTGAATATTTTTCAAAGCGGGGCGGCGACGGGAAACAAGGTGCTGTGGACGGTGCTGGTGGTGCTGCTCCCGGTGCTCGGCTTCATCCTCTGGTTCTTCCTCGGGCCACGGACCGGGCGCGCCTGACTGCCGACGGCTTATGCGAGTAGACTAATGGCATGCACCGTCGTAAACATGAACGCCACCAGCTGACCCACAGCGGCTGGCTGCGGGCGAGCGTACTAGGGGCCAATGACGGAATAGTCTCGACGTCGAGCCTGATCGTCGGAGTGGCCGCCGGTCATGCCAATCACGCCAATGTGTTGTTGAGCGGAGTGGCGGGACTCGTGGCCGGCGGCATGTCGATGGCCGTCGGTGAGTACGTTTCCGTACACTCGCAGGCCGACACCGAGGCCGCGGCGCTCGCACAGGAACGTGCCGAACTCGAGGCTGACTATCCCGGCGAACGTCTCGAACTCGCGGACATCTACGTGCATCGCGGCGTGGAGCCGTCGCTAGCGCGACAGGTGGCGGACCAACTGATGACCCATGATGCGCTCGCCGCTCATGCACGTGATGAACTCGGGCTGACCGCGCGGTCCGCGGCCCGGCCGGTGCAGGCGGCCCTTGCCTCGGCGCTAAGTTTCGGTACCGGCGCCTTGCTGCCGTTGGTGGTCGCCGCTGTGGTCGCGCCACGCTATTTGATCGGCTGCACGGTGGCGGCATCGCTGCTGTGCCTGCTCATGTTGGGTGGCATGGCGGCGCGGGGCGGGGGCGCCAATGTCATGACGGGGGCCTTGCGGGTCACGCT